>LQAE01000007.1_pt1 | contig 140388 bp, 150 predicted proteins | sample 1535771 | NCBI WGS metagenome assembly LQAE01 (sample SAMN04331582, study PRJNA305678) | bioreactor metagenome | isolation source: bioreactor_1 inoculated with Wadden Sea sediment 1st replicate of a... | place: Germany:Bremen
TCGGGGATTTCCTGGCCGCTCAGGAGCAGGCTGGATTAAAACAGATCAATGACAGAGGGGGGGATGAGAGTGTGGGGCACCGTGGGGCTGCTGCAAAGGGCCTGTGCCACGGGCAGTTCCCGGTTGTTGTGCTTGGAACCATAGTCAAAGATGACGGCTGAGGCCGTCACAAGAGGTCTTGCACAGGTTGCATATCCCAACATGGGCGTGGCATCGGAAAGATCTCTCAGAATAAGCTTTTTTCGCGTTTCTTACGTCTAAAGAATTTCTTCCAGACGTTTTACGGCACAGAAGTCTCCGCACATGGTGCAGACCTTTTCCATTGTGGGTTGGGAGGATTCCTTATAGGCCCTGGCCTTTTCCGGGTCTATGGCCAGGGAGAATTGGGCCTCCCAGTCCAGGTTCTGTCGGGCCTTTCCCATGGCATGGTCTCTTTGGGCCGCACCCGGGATCCCCTTGGCCAGGTCACCGGCATGGGCGGCGATTTTCGAGGCCATGATTCCCTCTTTGACATCATCGTCGTCGGGAAGTCGCAGGTGTTCGGCCGGGGTGACATAGCAGAGAAAGTCCGCCCCGTGCATGGCGGCAACGGCTCCCCCGATGGCCGAGGTGATATGATCGTAGCCCGGTGCAATGTCCGTGACCAGGGGGCCCAGCACATAAAAGGGAGCATTGTGGCAGAGTTTTTTCTGAAGCTCCATGTTCATCTGGATTTCGTTCAAGGGAACGTGGCCCGGCCCTTCGATCATGACCTGAACCTTCTGGTCCCAGGCCTGCCTGGTCAGTTCCCCCAGAGTGATCAGCTCCTGGATCTGAGGGGCGTCGGTGGAATCTTTGAGGGCCCCGGGGCGAAGCCCGTCCCCCAGGCTGATACAGACATCATGTTTCCGGCAGACGGCAAGAAGCCGGTTAAAGTGTTCGTAAAAGGGGTTTTCGTTTCCGGTCTTGGCCATCCATTCAAAGAGGATGGAGCCCCCCCGGCTGACAATGCCGCACTGCCGGGGGTTTTTTTTGATTCTCCGGGCGCAGGTCCGGTTGAGTCCGGCGTGGATGGTGATAAAATCGATGCCGTTTCGGGCATGGATCTCCACAGTTTCAAACCAGTCCTCCAGGGTGATCTCTTCCACCTTTTTTTTGTCCGGATTAGGGTGTCGTAAATGGGCACGGTTCCGATCATCAGGGGAATTTCATTGACCAGGCGTTTACGGAAGGCCTCGGTGTCCCCGAAGACGCTTAAGTCCATGACCGCATGGGCCTTGAACTCCACGGCCATCCGGGCCTTGTTCATCTCCCGGTCAAAACAGCACACGTCCCTGGATACCCCCAGGTTAACGTTGATTTTGGTTTTCAGGCCCTGTCCCACGCCGATTCCTTTCAGGCATTTATGGTGTTTGTTGGCCGGCAGGGCCACGGCGCCACGGGCGATGTTTCCCATGAGTTCCTCGGCCGACAGGGCTTCGTTTTCGAGGACATGGGCCATCTGGGGGGTTAAGATGCCTTTCTGGGCCGCATCCATCTGGGTGGTATAGGATTCTGTCACTGATCCGCTCCTTTTTTTCAAAATCTATATATAAAATGGGGGGGGACCCGACGGTTGAACAGCAAATCGGTGAATCAATAAGGAAGGACCGGGAAAAGAGCCGGCTTTTTTTCACTTTCCCTACGCCGGTATGAGCCGTATCAGGTTCCAAGGGTTGAAGCCATCATGCTTCTCTCAGCCACATTCAAAGGCACCCCCAGTGAACATTGGGTAACCATAAAGAAATTTGACCGGGCCGTCAAGGTGAAAACCGAACGAAAATCCGCCAGTGGGAAGAACATTTTCATGGAAGGTTCCCGGGTCCGGTTGATACCGTCCCGGAACAATTCAACCCCATGGTTTCTTTCCGGACGGATCCGATCGAATAAGCATTCAATGCGACATCAGATATGGTCGTGTTCAGACATTTCTTTTCACTGAAACCCTCTGCCGCTGCACTTAATAAGTTTTTCCCCCGCTTTTCTTTTTTTGTTTTCTCACAAGCCCTCCATGTTATTCAAAAATCCACGGGTCAGTTTTTGAGTAAACCGATTAATGGCGGTTCCAAAAAAGACTGACCGGTCGGTTTTATATATATTCATGAAATGTTTTGCAAGATGAGTTCCCCACGCGGTGAACCCTGTCTGTCTTGCACTCCGGCAGCAAATCAGATATAAGAGGATGAATTTTATATGTAAAGGACAACAGAAACGCCATGACACGGGACCGGGTATTTGCCGCAAAACGCAGACAGATCCAGCCGTTTTCCTTTAACCGGGAAGTGGCGGCGGTGTTTGATGATATGCTGATACGGTCTGTGCCGCTGTACCGAGAGAGCCTTCACCGGCAGGTGGGTCTGGTGATGCGGTTTTACCGGGCAGGGACCTGGATCTATGACCTGGGCTGCTCCCACGGAAACCTCGGGGTGAAGCTCCAGGCTGCGTTCAAAAAAACCGATTTCACCCTGGTGGGTGTGGACACCTCCAAACCCATGCTGGAAAAATACCGGCACAGGCTTCGACCGCCAGAACCGGGCCACCGCATTCATCTGGTCTGCGGCGCCATGGAAGATATCCGGATTTCCAATGCCTCGGTGGTGGTGATCAACCTGACGCTTCAGTTTCTGGATCCGGCCGGGCGGGATGACCTGATCCGTCGGATATTTTCCGGAATGACGTCTGGCGGGGTGCTGCTGCTCATGGAAAAGACCGTTCACCCGGAAACGGTTTTCCAGGAGCTGCAATTGGATATGTACCGGCGGTTCAAGCGGGAAAACGGGTATTCCGACCTGGAGATCAGCCAGAAACGGGACGCTCTGGAAAAAGTTTTGGTTCCTGACACACTGGATACCCATTTGCAGCGCCTTTCCCGGGCCGGATTCAGTCAGGTGGACATATGGCTTAAATGGTTCAACTTCAGCGCCTTGATGGCGGTGAAAGAGGGTGATACACCGCATGTTTCCAGTGATCGGTGCCTGAAGGGCGTGATCCCGTGACCGCTCTTTTATCTCCATATCAACAGGCGGAACTGGCCCCTTACACGGATTTGCTCGTCCCGCTCATTCATGAAAAACAGGGGTTTCTGGCGAACCCGAAGGGTAATTTCAAAAAATACCTGCACACGGTGGATCAGCTGCCGGATTTCGAACCATCGGGTGTCCGCCTGAATACTCCAGCCGTGGGGGCCGGCGCTGCGGCCGAGATGTCTGAACCCGAACGCTTTCGGCTTCAGATGCTTCTCAAACAGCTGTGTCCCTGGCGCAAAGGGCCTTTTGACCTGTTCGGGATCCGTGTGGATGCGGAATGGCGGTCAGACTTGAAATGGGACCGGGTGGCCCCGCATTTGCCGGATCTGGCCGGGAAGCGGATTTTGGATATCGGTGCCAGCAACGGGTATTACATGTTCCGGATGGCGGCGAGCAATCCCGGCCTCGTCCTGGGTCTGGAACCCCAGAGTGCGTTTTTCTGCCAGTATCTGACCGTCCAGAAGTATCTGAATCAGCCGAACGTGGCCTGCCTGCCCGCCACTTATGAAGAGATGCCGAAACTGGCCGGATGTTTCGACCTGGTTTTCTGCATGGGGATTCTGTACCACCGGCGGTCGCCTTTGGACATGCTCAAAGAGATCTATGATTGCCTGAAACCCTCCGGCACCCTGGTGCTGGAAAATCTCGTGCTGGAAGGAAACAACCATCTGTGCCTGTTTCCGGAAGACCGGTATGCCAAGATGCGCAACGTGTATTTTATTCCGGATCTGTCTGTCATGGAATCCTGGCTGTCCCGGGCAGGATTCAAATCGATTCAATGTGTGGATGTTACCCCCACCACCTCAGCCGAACAGCGGAAAACCGGCTGGATACAGACGGAATCCTTAAGCGATTTTCTGGATCCGTATGACCCTGCGAAAACCGTAGAAGGATATCCGGCACCGGTGCGGGCCGTGTTCACGGCCCGGGCCTGAGAAGGGGGAGCAGGGCCAGTTGATTGTCAAACGCGGCACCCTGATATCATGCGTTTTGGTTCATCGAGGTTATACACTCGGGTTAAAAGTTTTTGAAATCCTCGTCATCTTCATCAAACGGGATCATCTGATCCGCTCGAACTTCAGAGGCTTTCTGGTCCGTTATGTGTTTGCGCGAACCGGCCAGTTTCGGGTTGTTTGCCTGGCTGTATTTTTCAGTCGTCCGGGGACGGGGGGTAAATAACGTGGCCTGGCTTTTTTTGCCGGTGACCAGCATCACCAGGTCATTGACATACACTTTGAGCTGTTCTGCCTGGGCGTTCATTTCTTCGGCGGCGGAGGCGGACTCTTCTGCATTGGCGGCATTCTGCTGCACCACCTTGTCCATTTCAGTGATGGCCAGATTGACCTGGTCGATTCCCCCGGACTGTTCCCTGGATGCCGCGGAAATCTCCGCAATCAGGTCTCCCACTTTGGCGGAACTCTGAGCTACTTTGGTGAACGCGTTATTGGTGGAAGTCACCAGCTGGGACCCGTCATTGACCTTTTTCACAGTGCCTTCGATGAGCTGGGCCGTGTTCTTGGCAGCATCGGCGGCCCGCATGGCCAGGTTTCTCACCTCATCGGCCACCACGGCGAATCCGGCACCGGCTTCCCCGGCCCGGGCCGCTTCCACGGCCGCATTTAATGCCAGCAGATTGGTCTGGAACGCTATCTCGTCAATGGTCTTAATGATCTTGGACGTCTCTTCACTGGCTTTGGAAATGTCTTCCATGGACACGGTCAGCCGGTTCATGGAATCGTTGGCCGTGGCCACCACCTGATTGGCTTCCTTCATCAGCCCGTCGGCCGTGCCGGCGTTTTCCGCATTGTTCTTGGTCATGGAGGCCATCTCTTCCATGGATGAAGAGGTTTCTTCGATGGAAGCGGCCTGTTCCGATGCCCCTTCGGCCATAGACTGGCTGGCGGAAGACATCTGGCCGGACGCAGATGTTACTTGATCGGCACCAGTTGAAAGCGCGGATATAATTTTCTGAATGGGCTTTACGACCGCTCTTATCACAAGAACGGATACAACTATCAGTATCGACAGGACCCCAATGAACAGGATGATGGATGCGACTTTCATTGATGAAACGATTTTTCTGGATTTCACCGCCAGCTGGTTTGCCTTTTCAGCTTCAGCTTTTGCCAGAGTGACATAACTATGGGAAAGCTCGTCGCTTTTAGCCCCTAAAATATCTATTACATCCCGGGTTTCACCAAATTTGGTCATTGCGGCGCTCTCTACTTCGGATAAATCGTTCCGGTTCTGCCTTAAGGTGCGGCTGAGTTGAATAACCTCACGACTGGCAGCTTTCCAGGTTTCATAAAACTCTTTAAATTCAATATATTTTCTCTTCATTGCGCCGTCAAATTCGCTTGACGCTTTTCTCATCCGTTCTTGGATCTGTTCAACATTTTCAGCATTATCAGCGTTATATGTATCAATGCTTTCAGAATCGACCGCTGTCACTGCCAGCATTCTCGCTAACACTGCCTGATAGGCATCACGGTCCGCATTGACCACAAAATTCGCTGCTTCTGAATATTTCAGACTGCTGTCACCGGATGACGCTGCAATTTTTGCTTCAAGCATTTCCGTGATATCATCCATCAATCCCCGCATGGATGAAAAAGACTTTTCGGCTGCCGCTATGACCTCTTCTCTTTTTTTATAGATTTTGCTGTATTCATAGCACATCGCTATAGTTTTGCGGCTTAATTCCTGCCATTGGGGAAACAATTTCTGGAATTCACTATAGGTGTTGAGAATGTCTTCACTGTATGTTTCTGAAGCTTCCTTGATGCGGTCATGAACCTGTTGTAGATTCTCTTTATTACTTGCATCAGCCGCTTTGATAGCGTCTACGTCATGTGTTTCCCCGGCCTCCAGTTGAGCGACATATGCCTGATAAGCATCCCTGTCTGCGTTCAAAGTAAGAGAAACATTTTTACCAGAATTTTGTAATTTAGGGATGACCTCCATCACCTTTTCAAAAGTGAGAATAACCTTTTCTCCGCTGCCTGACACCGATGATATGACCCAGGCTCCCCCTCCGCTAATGACAAAGATTGCCAGAACAGACAACATGACCAATATCCCAATTTTTACTTTAATGCCCATTTTGCCCCCTGATTTTTTTATTTGATCTTACAGTTTCATTTTTTATCAAAAATCTTCCTTGATCTTTGCTGATTGAGCAGCCATAGAAAATAGCTTCTGAATAAAATGGGCCTTTTCCTCCCCCACCGCCAGATTTGGTTCACTTTTATCCGTTGTTTTCATTGTTTAAATTATTGTTTTCGTGACAGTTTATTTTTTAAAAAAAGAGAAAAATGTATGTGAAATCTGCCTTTATCCAAGTCAGGCTGCACCGTAATCGTTCTATCACCTTGTTTTGAGGAAATGGCAACCTTGTCTTCCATTTCCATCGTATGAATTCAGTTTAAACTTTAGCTCTTTTTCACAATTCTTAATGGCTGTACTGCGAGATTCGTGCTCCAGAAATCTGATTTATGACTCATTAATTATCATTTATAAAACCCTTCACCCAGTACCACACGGTCGGCGGCACCTGCAGACAGATACCGATAATCAAACCGGTATTCCAGGCGATGAACTTTTTTTTCTGGAAGGCAGACAGTCCTTTGGTGAAAAAAATTTGATCTGTCAGCCCTAACCACCGTTGGCCATGACCCACAAAGCCGTGACCATAAGGAAAATGGCAAATTTTAGTTTAAATAACAAATTAATACAAGGGCATAATTTTAATTGAATTGACAACAACTGATTGACAAAAACCCGAGCAGTGATGTATATAATGCCATTTGAATTTGATCCGGGACAACATGGCGTGATGACACCGTCAGGTCCTGATATTGATTAACGATTGATGACGAGGATGTGAAAATGGATGACGAAGGTGGTAGTTGTCACTTATCGATATCTGTGATTTTCATAATAGACCGACATTTTCAACATATCCCGCTGTCAATGACACGCGCAGGCGCCATGGCGGACCGGTTCAGTCCCGGTCGACACTGATCTTTTCTTTTACGCCGTGACCTCTGGTCCGCCTGTCATGGCGGCGGACCGATTGAAAGGAGGCAGGGCGGTGAACGAATCCCTCAAACTACCGGATAACCTGTTTGTGCCCGGCCAGGGCGACACCCCTGAATATATCGACGACAAGGTGCTGGCGCGCCTGTGTGAATCCGAACACCCGGCAGACCTGGCAGCCCAGTTGTCCGAGCTGGACCTGGATCAGCTGGTGACAATTTTTTCACACATGTCCCCGGAGTGCTGTGCCGATGTATTGACGCACATGGATTACGAAGATCAGCGGGAGATCGCCAAAGAGCTGTCCAATGACGTCCTGGCCCTGGCCATCACAAGAATGTCCTCGGATGACCGGGTGGACCTTTTGCAGTCCATGCCCGAGGAAAGCAGTGAAATTCTCTTAAGACTTCTGGCCACCACCGAGCGGGAGGACATCCGACGGCTGTCCTCCTATGAAGAGGACACGGCCGGGGCGTTGATGACCAGCGAATATGCCACATTGTCTCCCGGGCTCACGGCCCGGCAGGCCATTGACAAACTCCGGCTGGAAGCCCCCAACAAGGAAACCATCTACTATTCCTATGTGATCGACTCTCATCGGCGCCTGCTGGGCCTGGTGTCGCTGCGGGAGCTGATCCTGGCCAGGCCCACCACCAAAATTGAAAAGATCATGCGAAGGGACCCCATCTTCGCCCGGGTCCATGACGACCAGGAAGAAGTGGCCCGGCAGATGGCCAAGTACGACCTTCTGGCCATGCCCGTTGTCAACGGCAAGGATGCACTGGTGGGGATCATCACATTTGACGATGTCCATGATGTCATTGAGGAAGAGGCCACCGAAGACTTTCACCGCATGGGATCCATCAGTTCCGGCACCGGGGCCGATGACCTAGTGGATATCGGTCTGCGGGACGCCAGCCCCTGGCTGCTGATTCAGAAGCGGCTGCCCTGGCTCATGGCCCTGGTGTTCATGAATATTTTTTCCGGGGCCGGGATCGCTTATTACGAAGACACCATCCAGGCCACCGTGGCTCTTGTGTTTTTTCTGCCGCTTCTCATCGGCAGCGGCGGCAACGCCGGGGCCCAATCAGCCACACTGATGGTGCGTGCCCTGGCCATCGGGGATGTCATGATGAAGGACTGGTTCCGCCTGGTAGGCAAGGAAGTGGGCATCGCCCTGGCCATCGGGGCCTGCATGGCTGTGGCCGTGTCCTTTATCGGAATTTTCCGGGGCGGGGTGGATGTGGCGGTGATCGTGTCCATGGCCATGGTGTGCGTGGTGCTGTTCGGCAGTCTTCTGGGCATGTCACTGCCGTTTCTGCTCACCCGGTTCAAACTGGACCCGGCCACGGCGTCGGCCCCTCTGGTGACATCCGTGGCAGACATCGGCGGGGTGATCATCTATTTCGGTATCGCCTCCTGGTACCTGGGTCTGCACCATGCTGTATCCTGACGGCTAAAAGAAAATGAACTGGACCGGGTTGAAGCCCCCGCCAGGGTCAGCCGGCACGCTTGAATTCACAGCAAGCCAAGGTTCAGTCAGCCAGGTCCCGACAGGCGGGAATAGAAAACAGGGCTGTTGCATGTTCCACCGCCTTAACCACAGCCCGCTCCATGGCACGGGCCGCCATCAGCCCCACCACGCTCAGTTCGGCTTTGGCAGTACCGCAGGCCATGGCAAAATGGTGTCTCCGTCAAACATGGTATGGGCCGGCCGCATGGTTCTGGCAAAGCCGTTTTGGGCCATGGATGCCAGTTTGGTAGCCTGGGCCTTGGTCAGGTCCGCATTGGTGACAACTACCCCCAGACTGGTGTTGCCGGCAAACAGGTTGGACTCCGCTGTGAGAGAGCTCACCATCGCAGTTTCCGTATCATCCATGGCGGTGCGGGAGTCGTTGAGCAGTCCGGCCTGCTTTTGTCCGGTTTCAGGGTCGATCACATCGCCCAGACAATTCACCGCCACCAGGGCGCCCACCTTCAGATCGCCGGCCTGATACGCAAACCAGCCCAGGCCTCCCTTCATGGCCCGGTCCATGCCAAAAATTTTTCCCACACTGGCCCCGGTGCCGGCCCCGGCATTGCCCTGGGCTGATTCATCGGAACGGGCATTCACACAGGCCTGATATCCCATGCCTTTGTCCGGGCGGACCCGGTGGTCTCCGACGGTGAGGTCGAACAGGGCGGCCCCGCACACAATTGGCACATGGGTTACCTGCACGTCGAAACCGACCTGTTTCTCCTCCAGAAACGCCATGACCCCGGCAGCCGCATCCAGGCCAAAGGCACTGCCGCCGGTGAGAAGCACGGCATGGGCCTGCGGCACCAGGTTCACCGGATTCAGGAGATCCGTTTCCCGGGTACCCGGGGCCCCGCCCCGCACATCCACTCCGGTAACGGCCCCGGATTCGCACAGGATCACGGTGCATCCGGTCCCGGCGGTCAGGTTCTGGGCATGGCCCACTTTGAAATGGTCAATCAGTGAAAAATCGATCGGCTTCATGGGTAAACTCCCGTGTATTGCTTTTTATGGATGCCGGTCCGGCTGAGGCGGCATCACTTCATAAGGGTGGTTTGGATCCGTTGCTGCAATCCGGCAAGTTTAGGGCTGATTTCCACCGGAAAGGGCGGGGTGGCCGGATGAATGTCCGCAACCACTTCCGGCAGCCGGGCCATCTGTTTCCGGGTATCATCGCGGATGGTGTCCAGATCCCTGTTACCGGCCGGCAGACGCTTTCCTTTGTCCATCACCGGTTCCAGCAAGGGGCTGCCGGGCAGTTTTTCGTCCATGCATCCGATCACGTCCTTGAAGAACCGGCCGTCCTGTTGGATACGGAACACCTGCTTGGCCCCGGGCAATACCGGTTTGCCGCTGGACAGCTTCAGTTTTCCTTCACCCGCATATTCGCACAGTTTGTAAACAATGTCCACGCAAGGGGCATCCAAGGACACCCCCATATGGGTGCCCACCCCGAATCCGTTGATGGGGGCATGTTCTCTGGTCAATTCGTCAATGCGGTACTCATCCAGGTTGCCGCTAACAAAGATCTCCACCCGACGTAGAGCCGCATCATCCAGAGTTTTTCTGATCTTTCGAGACAGGTCAAGCAGATCGCCGGAATCCAGGCGGACGGCCCTGACTCTGAAATCGTCCCCCAGCATGTCCGCCAGTTCTATGACCTTTTGAATGCCGGCCAGGGTGTCATAGGTGTCCACCAGCAGGACGGTTTCCGGGAAGCTGGACAAAAATGCCTTAAAGGCCTGGGCTTCATTGTTGTGGGATTGGATATAGCTGTGGGCCATGGTACCGGTCACGGGCAGACCGTAACGTTTTCCAGCCAAAACATTGGAGGTAGCGGCCACACCGGCGATATGAAACGCCCGGGCCGCTTTGAGGGCCGCATCCATGCCGTGTATCCGCCTGGCACCGAAATCCACCACGGTCCGCCCCCGGGCCGAGGTCACCACCCGCCGGGCTTTGGAGGCCAGCAGGGTCTGAAGATGAATCTGGTTCATGACAAAGGTCTCGACCACCTGGGCCTGGGGCAGGGGTGCCGAAATTTCCAGAAGGGGTTCATTGGCGAAAACGGGGGTGCCTTCGGGTACGGCCCGGACACTGCCGGTGAAACGGAAGCCTTCCAGCCAATGAAGAAAAGACTCGGAAAACTGTCCCAGGGAGCGCAGATATTCGATGCTGTCCCGGGTGAAAGCCAAATTTTCCAGATAGTCGAGCACCGTGTCCAGGCCGCAGGCCAGAAGATAGTTGCGTTCCGCAGGCAACCGGCGGACGAACAGGCTGAACACCGCGTTTTGTGTCATGTTTTCATGAAAATAGGCCTGGAGCATGGTGAGTTCGTACAGGTCGGTGAACAGGGCCGGATTGTCCAGACCAGTCATGGCAACCGGTGCTGTCCATCCTGAGTGTGGCATGTCAGGGTTCATTCAATATCTTTCCCAAAAGCAAAATAAGGTTGAAAACACATGATCGGTTTTTAGCACAGGTCAGGGCTGAAGACAATCGGATTGAGCACCTGTAGCTCAATTGTCAGCCACGGTTCAGTCCGGGGTACGTGGGGCAATCTGATAACTGGCCAGTTTGTCATACAGGGTTCGACGACCGATACCCAGGAACAGGGCCGCTTTGGACCGATTCCCTTCAGCCAGGCGAAGTGCCCGGCGGATTGCTGTTTTTCCGCTGCCTCCACGGTTTTTTCAGCAGCAGGGGTTCATCAGGCCCCTCTGCATCCTGTTGGCTGCCTGGCATCGGGACGTGGGGGACCATGCCGCCGACCCCTAAGCAGTCAGAGCCGATGACCGGCCCTTCGGACAGCAGGACAGCCCGTTCGATCACGTTTTTTAGTTCACGGATATTGCCCTTCCAGGGCTGATTCATGATGCGCTGCAGTACCGACGGGCTCAGCTGAGTCACCTGTTTGTTGTGACGTTGGTTAAATTCCTGAACGAACTGGGCCACGAACTGGAGCAGGTCTTCCCGTCTTTCCCGCAACGGTGGCAGGTATAAGGGGATCAGGGACAGGCGGTAGAACAGATCTTCCCTGAAACGGGCATTCTTGACTTCCTGTTTCAGATCCCGGTTTGTGGCGGAAATGAACCGCACATCGATTTTTATGACCTGATTGCCGCCCACCGGGCGGATTTCCTTTTCCTGGATAGCCCGCAGGAGTTTGACCTGGGTCTGGGGGGGCAGCTCCCCGATTTCATCCAAAAACACCGTACCCCGGCCCGCTTCTTCCAGAAGCCCTCTCTTGGCCCGGACCGCACCGGTGAAAGCCCCCTTAACATGCCCGAACAATTCGCTTTCCAGCAGGCTGGTCATAATGGCCCCGCAGTCGATGGTGACAAACGGACCTTCCCCCCGCCGGCTCAAGGCATGGATATGTCGGGCAAACATGGTTTTGCCGGTGCCGGTCTCCCCCTGGATCAGCACGGGTGTGTCAGAATCGGCGATTTTTTCGATAATGGTGACAATCCGGTTCATCTGAGGGGTTTTGCCGATGATGAACAGATTGTTTTCCGTGTCTGTTTTTTCATTGATTTTTGACAAACGGCGGTTCATCATGCCGAATTCAACGGCCCGTTGCACGGTAATTTCCAGCTCCTGGCGCTGGAACGGTTTGGTGATGTAATGGAACGCTCCCATTTTAATGGCGTGAACAGCACTTTCAATGCTGCCGGCACCCGTGATGATGATAAAGGGCAGATCCTTGTCAATGGCCCGGGTTTTTTCAGCAGCTCCATGCCGCTCATCTTTTCCAGGACCAGATCAGAAATCACCAGGTCATATTCAGTTTCCGTCATTGCGGTCCAGGCGTCTTCGCCCCTTGTCACCGCTGTGACACTATATCCTTTTCTTTGAAAAAACCGTTTGAGAAACAGCAGCATTTCCGGTTCGTCTTCAACGATCAATAAACGCATGGTCACTCTCTGCAATGTTTTTTGGGCAGGTCAAAGGCAGGGTTACGACCAAGGCCGCCCCGTTGAGGTGTTCCCCGTTGAGGTGTTGGCTGTCCTGGACACGAATGGTCCCCCCTTGCTGGGTAGCGATCCGCTGGGCCACAAACAACCCAAGCCCAACACCCTGGGCTTTTCCCTGGGTGAAAAACGGGTCAAAAATTCGGTCGCGCAGGGTGTCAGGGATTCCTTTGCCGCTGTCTTCAATAACGATAATATGCCGGCTGGTTTTACTCCGGGTGTGCGCTGTGCCGCTCACCCGGAGCGTGCCTTCTCCATTCATGCTTTCAACGGCATTCAACAGCAGGTTGATGAACATTTGCTGCAACTGATTTTCATCCCCCCAGACCCAGTGGATATCCGGTTTCAGATTCTGGATCACATCAATTTTTTTTAACCGGGGTTTTAAAAAATACAGGCACGCATCCACTGTCTTGGCCAGATCGATTTTCGTTTTTTCAGCAGCATCTGAAGATGCCTGATCCAGTATGGCCCGTGTGATATTGCCGGCCCGGATGGCATTGCGTCGGATGGCATTGAGGCTTTCATCCATTTCACTGCCGTTGAGTTCCCCGCTGATCAGATCTTCGGTATGGGCCAGAATTATGCCGATGGGGTTGTTTACCTCATGGGCCACGCCGGCGGCCATCTTGCCGATGGTGGCCAGCCGTTCCGCCGAGATCAGTTCCTGTTCCATGCGTTTTCGCCGTGTTAGGTCCCTGGCGAAACAGCTGGCCAGAAGGGCGGATCCGTTGCCGGATTTAAGTGTTGCCGCCACAAATTCCACTGTCATCTCACCTTGTTGTTCATCCCTGAGTCGGATTTCCAGTGATGCCACTTTACTGGAAAACAGGGATTCCAGAAACGGGTCTAAACGGCGCTTTTCCTCAGGGATCACCAATTCTTTTATTTCAAGCCCTGACAGCTTTTTTAACGGGATTCTGAGCCGTTCCGCCGCGCTCGTATTGGCCATCCGGATCTTTCCGGCCCGGTCGATGAGAAACACCATATCCGGGGAGGACTCAATCAGTTGTCGATATCGTTCCTCGGATATTTTCAATTTCCGGGTGATCTGGGTCACTTTCCGTTTCAATGAGATATGCCAGATAAAAAAGAAAATGACAAGCCCTGTTCCCAGGGATACTCCCCCCATCAAGACCGGGGCATACTGTTCCCACAGGTAAGCGGCATAGCTTTTTTTCAGCCATTTTTCACGGACTTGATCAAGTTGACCGGTTTTGATGGCCTGCCCCAGGGCCAGATTCAGCCCGGATTTCAAGATACGGTTTTCTTTTGAGATCATGAATGTAAATGGAAAACGTCCCATCTTGACCCCGGCCTGCCGTATGTTTTGAAGTCCGTATTTGCCGATGAGATAGGTGGCCATGTCATCGGAGTAATCGATAAACTCTTTGGCCTGACCGGCATTGACCATCATGAGTGCTTCCTTCACCGACCGGGCCTGAATGACATCCTGCCGGGCACCGATGATAGCGGTGGCCATATGGGGTTGCCCTTGGACAATAACTGTTTTTGCCGTCCGGGTGCTGTCTTGTACTGCCGGATCATCTGGATGGTACACAAATACATGGCGCTTCACATAAATGATGATTTCCATCGTGTGGGTCTGCCGCCGCCGGGTCAGGTCTGGTAACACCCCCACCAACAGGTCGATATCTTCGTTTGTAAGAGCAAACAGCAGATCTTCGGGCCGTCCCACCAGGTAGTGAGGGGTTACCGACAGGTGGGTGCACAAAACCTGAAGCACATCCACACTGTACCCCCGTACTTCCTGTTCTCCTTCATCCTGATAACCAAAGGGAGGGAATCCTATGGGAATTCCGATTTTCAAATGCGGTTCACTTGAAACCACACCAGGCAGGCATAGCGATAAAACCACATAAAACACCAGATATAGAGGGATTCCAGCGGATCGAAACTGGTAGGAAGGGACATTCGGCGGTTTATCCGTTGATGTCACCTGAAAATACCTGTGTACGGTAACCCGCAGGAAAGATGCCCGTGTGCGGCAAACCGTACAGTTTTGAACGGTGTTTTTCAATCCATGTTCGTTCAAAGCCCGTGCGTGCATCAAAACAGTCTTTATATGGGGTTATGGCACAATAGTTGATAAGGTTGTATGTATCATTGCATCAGCCTGCACCCTGATATTGAATATCAGGGTGCGCGGCAGGTGTCAAACAGATCCAAGACCGGTAATATTAAAATTCAAGGAGGGAAAAATGAACAAACTGCTGAAAAAAACCCTGTGTGTGCTGGCTGGGACCATGCTGCTGCTGGGAGGGGCCTGGGCCTGGGCGGATGAAACCCCTGAAAAAGTCACGGTGATCTACGGTGGTTCCTCGTGGCTGGGACATTATCCGGCCTGGGTGGGGATTGAGAAAGGCTTGTTTCAGAAGCACGGCCTGGGCGTGTTGTTTCAGAATTTCTATGCCTCGTCCGGACGGATGGGATCCCTGGTGGCAGGTGATCTGGATGTAGCGTCCACAGGCAGTATTTCCGCCATTGCCTTGATGGCGGCCGGTTCCAAGGGATTCATGGCGTTCGGGACCCAGGATTCCTATGCCACAGTGGAAGGAATTATTGCCAGAGAAGGGATCAAAACGTTGGCTGATCTCAAGGGAAAACGCATTGCGGCCCCGTTTGCCTCCAGTGCCCATGTGCTGGTGTTGGATATTTTGGAACAGCATGGCCTGGATCCGGAAAAAGACTTGACCCTGCTCAACCTGAAAGTCAATGAGATGCCCGCAGCCATGGGTTCTGGCGAGATTGACGCATGTGCAGCCTGGACCCCTCACTTCAACAAGCTGCTCAACATGCCCGGCAATCATCTGTTAGTGGATGACACGGAATTCAGTCTTTACAAAAAATACAAACTAGGCCCCGGACCGGATCTTTTGGTGGTGAGAGCCGAGTTCACGCAAAAATATCCCAACACCTGCAAGGCATTTGTCAAAGGTTATTTCGAAGCCGTGGAATTGCTCATCAACGAGCCGGAGGAATGTGCCAAAGTATTGATGAAACTTACCAACCTGAGTATGGAAGACCAGATGACGGTTCTCAATGATATCGAATGGATCTCCGGGGACCAGCAGCAGGCCCTGATGGTGGATCCCGGCGATTTTGCCACGGGGATGCAGCAGCTGGCCGAGTTCCTGGTAAGGCACAAACAGATCGACAGTGCCCCGGCGGTCAGGGAATGGATCGTGGAATCCATGATACCCTGAATCAATTTAGCGTGAAAACAAAGGGCCTGACTGCCATATGACAGCAGGCCCTTTCCTCAAAACCTAAAATCAAAACTACAGCATTGGACACTTTACACCTAAGTATCAATTTATCCGGAGTCATCTTATGGAAATTAACACCCCGTCCAAATCTCTGGCCGTCAGTATCGCCTCCCTGGTGATCTTCATAACGACTTGGGAACTGATCTGCCGGCTGGGATTCATCGAGCCCCTGTTTCTCCCGGCACCTTCCCAAATCCTGTCCCGGGCCGTTAAAATGATCGAAAACGGCCAGCTAATCTCCCACACACTGGCCTCCACCCGCCGGGTCATGGTGGGGTTCATGGTCTCCAGCATGGTGGCTATTCCGTTCGGCATCTTTCTGGGATCTTCCCGGTTTTTCATGGCGGTGTTTGATCCGCTGATCTCCCTGTTGCGGCCCCTGCCGTCCATGAGCTGGATTCCCTTGTCCCTGCTGTGGCTGGGAATCACCGAAACCCAGAAATACTCCATCGTGTTCATGGGCTCGTTTGCACCGTCCCTGCTGTACATCATTGAGGCCACCAAGAGCATCGACCCACTTCTGATCCGGGCAGCCAGAAACCTGGGGGCATCCAAGCTGGATGTAATGAAAGAGGTGATCCTGCCCGGATCTCTGCCTCAGATCATTGCCGGTCTTAAAGTGATGCTGGGCATCGCCTGGACCTGTATCATCTCCGCTGAGCTGGTGGCGGCCAGGGAAGGCTTAGGGTTCATGATCATGAACGGCAAGGAGTATTTTCAGACCGATACCGTGCTGCTGGGTATGGTGATGATCAGTATCACCGTGATGGTGATCGATGTGGTGTTCCGCAAATTTGAAAGGAGGCTGCTGCCGTGGACCAAATAGACCGGGAAGCCAAAATCGCCGTACAGAACGTCAGCAAGGTTTTCCAGAGCAGGCAGGGAAAAAATCAGGGTAAGGAAGTGGTGGCCCTCAAGGATCTGTCCATGGAAGTGAAGGACGGAGAGTTCCTGGTGATCGTGGGCGCTTCCGGGTGCGGCAAGACGACGCTGCTCAACCTGGTGGCCGGGTTTGACAGGCCCACGGACGGTCAGATTCTGCTGGACGGGAACCCGGTGTCCGGTATCACTCCTGAATGCGGCATGATCTTTCAGCAATATGCCCTTTTTCCCTGGAAGACCGTGCAGGAAAATGTAGAGTTTGGCATGAAAATGAAACGGATGCCCCACAAAGAGCGCAAGGAGCGGGCCGACCGGTTCATCGATATTGTGGGACTCCAGGGATTTGAAAGAAGCTACCCCCATCATCTGTCAGGCGGCATGAAGCAGCGGGTATCCATTGCCCGAAGCCTGGCCAATGACCCCAAGGTATTGCTGCTGGACGAGCCTTTCGCAGCCTTGGATGCCATGACCCGGCAGGTGCTCCAGGAACAGCTGGTGCGCATCTATGAAAAACACCGCAAAACCATTATTTTTATTACCCATTCCATTGACGAGGCTCTGCTGTTGTCTTCCCGGATCATGGTGATGACGGCCCGGCCCGGTCGGATTGCCCAGGAGATCGTCAATAACCTCCCCCATCCCCGTAACGCGGATGTGCAACTGTCCAACCGATACATGGAACTCAAACGCACTATCTGGGACAGTGTCCAGGCCGAGGTAATGAAAAGCATGGAAGTGGAGGCGGATTAGAAATAAAACCTCATCCATACCTCAGGCCGGAACCGGTCTTGACGAAACAAGTACCCGCAATTAAATCTTTGACAAGATTCACTGCAGAGCAGAGATTGGGCGGGGAAAATGACCATGACACCCGATTCGGTTTCCCTGAAAGAGCGTGGTGACGCTGATCATGGGTGTTTCCGGCCTGATCTCCATGACTATCGGGTTCTGCGCCGGGCTGAACCCGGCCTGGATCGCGGTGCTGTGCATTGCTTATACTATATTTTCCTGGGGCATCACCTTTTTCTCCTTGGGCCTGGCCCTATCCATAGGGGAGGATGATGGCATGGATCGCCGATCGTTAGACCGGCCTTTTTACCGTGTTTGGATATGACTTTGGCTGCAAAAGCTTTAAGAACCTGTTCATCGGCAATGCCGCCGAGAAAGTAGCCGGTGTCCGGTAGATCGATGGTGCACGAAAACCCCCTGGGATGCAAACGCTTGGCAGACTGTTTCGCCAATCCCCTGTGCACCGCCTGTGTCAACGGCGATTCCGGGTTTGTCCCTGAACGCCTTCTTTTTTGGATCACCAGGGTTCTGTGTGTTCAAACAAGGCCGCCCAAGGCCACGGTGATGGCTTCTCCGCTGACGCCGCTGGATTCTTCGGAAGCCAGAAACAAGATCACTTGGGCCACTTCTTCAGGGGTTGCCACCCGGCCCGCCGGATAGAGGGCTGCTCTCTCCTTCCACACCTCATCCGGGGTGATGCCTCGTGTTTCAGCTTCGGCTTTGGCGGATTTCTCCGCCATGGATGTTTGCACCCATCCGGGCAACACGGCGTTGGATGTCACCCCATGGGAGCCGGCATCCCGGGAAATTGCCCGCATCAGTCCCAGCAGTCCGTGTTTGGAAGTGGTATAGGCGCTGCCGGCATATTCCGCTTTCTCGCCGGCTGTGGAACTGGTGAATACAAACCGGCCATAGCGTTGTCGAATCATGTCTTTGACAACCATTTGTGACAGATAAAAGGGCCCGTCCAGATTGATACGCAGGGTTTCCCGCCATACATCCGAAGCCTGTTTCCAGACCACCTGTTCATGGGCCGAACCGATGCCGTGATTGCACACCAGTATCGATACAGGGCCTAAACGGTCGTGTGTTTCCTTTACGGCCAAAGCGCACCCGTCAGGGGTTCCCAGATCCGCCGCCACATAATCCAGTCCCAGGGTCTTGAGTTCATTCTCACTTCTTGCCGTTGCCATGACCCGAGCCCCTCGGGATTCCAGCAGTTTCGCCGCTGCCCGTCCGATACCGCGGCCGGCACCGGTCACCAGTGCGATCCGCCCTTCTACTCCCGGCATGGTCTCTCCTTTCATTTCGATATCATTGCAGGGAATAATATCTTTTTTCTGTCCGATTAACGCCGTTATTTCCGAATCAACGGCCTGATGGTCTGTCAATTGATGGCACCCTTTTCTCCTTGGGTTAGCGCGCTATTTTTCACCGGGTTACTTTCCGGGCCCGGGGAGAGAATCAGTGGCTGCAGCATCGATATCAAAGATTTTTTTGCCCTGCATGTAGTCTTTGGTGGCATATTGAGAAATCCGCTGGATTTTGGAAGACAGCTCCATCATTCGCAGGGTGTGTTTTTTTATGAGCTTTATCAAATCCTGTTTCTGGGACGGTTTCAGGTTGGATGCCGCCAGTTTTTCGATGCCGATCAGCACCACCTGGAGCGGGTTGTTCAATTCGTGGCTCACAGCGCCGGCCATTTCAAGAATAGCCCTGAGTTTTTCCTTGTCCCGCTGTTCCTGGGCCACCTGTTTTTGCTGGGTAATATCCATGAAATATCCCAAAGCAGCTCTGGTTCCCTCGTTTTTGATCGAGGTAACGGTTTCCATTACCCATTTTACCCGTCCTGTCCGGTCCACGACCCGGAATTCATAAGGCGTGGTCCTGAGCCCGGCCAGCATCTGTCTGGCGTTTTCCAGAACGTGGTCCCGGTAATCCGGGTGTACCAGATCCAAAGACTGCATACCGGTCAGCTCCTCTTTGGCATATTCGGTGATCCGGCAGAATTCGGGATTCACGTAAACGAACCGGCCTTTCTGCACGATATAGCTGCCGATCAGAGCGCTGTTCCGGCTGTGCTCCAGTTCTTGTTCCGCTTGTTTTCGCTGGGTGTTGTCCCGGATGAATCCCTCAATGGCCACGGCCCGGTTCCGGTTGTCCCGGACCACGGACCACCGATCGTGCATCCACCGGGTGGTGCCGTCGGAACCAATATACCGGTATTCAACCTCTCCCTCGGATCCGCCGGCGGCCAGGGTATTTTTCCTGGCGGTTCGGAGGGTATCAATGTCTTCCGGATGAATGTGTTGGGCGATACTGCCGGAGGTCAGAACTTGACGGCCTTGTTCTCTGCCGCCGAAAAGGGCCAGAAACCGCTTGTTAAAAAAAGGAAAAGTCCCGGATTCGACATCGAACAGATAGATGGCATCTTGGGAATGGTCGGCCAGTTGCTGAAAGCTCTCGGACAATGTCCGGATAATGTCCGGATCATTGACGTCCATCCGGGTACCGTCAGCACGTTCCAGTTCCCGAATCCTGGCTTCCAGTTCTTCATATGTGGGTTTGCCGGGCATGGAGAACTTAAAAAAGGGATGCAGGTGTTTCCGGGCTGCTCAATGCCCCGATGGCAGCCGTGCACACAGCCACGGGAGCGTCTGGATGATCGGCGGTAAATTCATACTCATCTCTGGAAAAAACTGCCTGCCAATGGGTTTGGTCCGGGTTCCCTGGGCACAAATCTTTCAAGAGAAAGGCAAAGCCTTTTGATTTCAGGGTGTCTGCCAGGGCCAGTGCAGCATGTATATCCTTGGCTGCTTGGGCCGGGACCGTTTCGCCAAGAAATTTTTTGAGTTCGTTTTCCAGTTTTTCTGAAATGGTCGTGTTCATGGTTTCCTCCGGTTCAGGGATTTTCAATTTCCATCATATGGGTTTGAGAAGGAATGTCAATACCGCAGATTGTCTGCAGATCCGGGCAACAGTGAATCCGGTTCAGCAGGTTAGGTGAAAACAAGCAGCCACCCCTTTTTCGGAACCTGCCAAAATATTGTATTTTTCCGCAGCCCGTTTCGACGGCATCACCACGGCCGCGATCCCCTTTTCCTGAAGATCGGCAACCAGTGTGGCATGGGGCCTCATCAGGCCCGGTTTTCCAGTGCCGATCACAAGGCTTTCCGTGTCACTGTCCAGAACCGGTACCAGGTCCTCCAACGTCAGCCGGTGGCCGGATTTCCTGATCCACGGACTTACCACAGTGCCATCCGGCAGAATCATCAGATCCTTTCGAAACTCTTTGCCGTTAACGGTCATTTTTCCGAATGAAAAGGAATCAATCATGGGGTTTGCCTTTGTCTTCCACAGCCTGGATCAATTCATTTACAACCGGGTAACCCCCGGCTGTGGCATTGGCCAAAGATTCAATTGATAAATTTGTTTTTTGCATCGTTACCTCCAGAATTGAAGTGTTCCAGCAACACACGCGTTTGATAACGGGCTTTCACATGATCTGCCATGACCTGCCGGGCAGTCGTCTCCCGCAGAGAATCCCTTGGCCGGAAGCGGGTCGCATATGCCCGGGAAATGACCGGCACCCTTCTAACATTACATGGCCTGCACGGTGTTTGCAACGAAGATTTCCGGGCCATTGACATCATGGGTTTTCGTTTTAACGATTTTTCCGCTTTTCACCTTGATTAAATTCAAAAAACGCTTAAGTTATATAGTTATATTAGATTCTATGATTCCTGAAGCATTCTCGATATCGCACTTTGCCAGGGATCCGAGGATTCCCGGAATTTCAGATGGTTTTTTCGGGTAATTTTAAACCCACCCCGGAAGAGGAGTTTCACATGAAAGTCAAAGATTACTGCAATGCAATGCTGGCTGAAGTTTCTGCATGGAAAAACAAACTGGAAGCAATGAAAAAGGTGGCCGATTCCTACGGCACCCAGCAGAAAGAAAAGGTGCTTCCGCTCATCGGACAGCTGGAGCAGGAGGTCGCTACGGCTCAGATGCGGGTGGATCAGCTGGAAAAAGAATGCCCTTCCGACTGGTCTCCCATGAAAAATGAACTCGACGATCTGTTCGGCACGGTGGGAAGCAATGTGAATCGCGCCTGGAAAGATCTTGAACCCGGGAATGTCGGCGGGTAACCTGACTGTCTGACACGGTTTCCTTATGAATTCAAAGATGTTGTGCATAAGCATAAGACCTTTTTTTGTGAGAGGAATGACGTCCCGGGATATGACCGTTTTTTTTATTTCACTACCGCCTGACGAGTTTCCAGAAAGTCCGCCAGAGAATACACGGTCCGCCTGTTGAACCCTGTTGTGATCACCGCTTGGACAAGCGCGTTGAGGATGGCTTTCTCTTTGCATTCGGCAACGGCCTGAGACAATGTGTTCAGATGATTTTTATTCAATCCCGGCATCAAGACAACGGCCCGGGGCTCATAATGGGCGGATTCGGATGGCCGTGGAGAAGGTCACTATGATTTCTCCGCTGCCGGAATTGATGTTCGATCCGGTCCAGACCACCCCGGCCTGGATCTCTTTGCCGCTGATGGTGACATGGCCGACCCGGAGCCCGCTGACATCGGTGATCAGGTTCAGAGGGCCGGGCCGCATCCGGCCTGCCAAAAATTCGTGTACTCTGGCTGTTTTCTGGGACGTCATTTTTTCCAATTCATGTTTTTTGTCGTGCCCGGGCTGATCAACCGGTGTCAGGGTCTGCCGGGCTGTTCCCCGGGACCAGAGAGAGTTCCCAGTAAACGACACCCTGGAGCGGGTTTTCATAGTAGGGTGCCGTTTCTGTGAATCCAAGAGATTCATAAAGATGGATGGCTTCTTTGAGCCGGTCAAGGGTATCGAGCCGCATCAATGAGTAGCCCAGTTCCCGGGCAATCGCAATGATTTGCTGGGCCAGACGTCTGCCCAGGCCGGTTTTCCTGGCCTCAGGCCTGACGTAAAGCCGCTTCATCTCACATACGTTGTCATCCAGTCGGCGGACCGCCGCACAACCCAGGATCCGGTTCCCGTTCATACCGATGAGAAGGTCCCCGTCCGGCCGCGAGTATTTCCCGGGCAGACCGGCAAACTCCTCATCAAAATTCTGGAATCCCAGGTCCACACCCAGGAAGGCTTCGTATTCCCGAAACAGCCGACGAACCGCTTCAATCTCTTTGCCGTTTACTGCCTGCCTGATGGTCGTCTGATCAGTCATTGTAGAACACCGCCAGCCACACCGTTGCCCGGTCCGGATCGGTCCAGGCGACCCGGTGCCGCACATGGGCCGGGATGTGGAGATAATCTCCTTTGCCCAGTGTGATTTTTCTGCCGTCTTCAAACAGAAGAACACCGCTTCCCTCCAGCACCATCACCACTCGTGCTCAGCCTGATCGTACCATCCCTTTGCCGGGGAGGCCTGGCCTTGGGACAGAATCCGTTCGATGCGGATATGGTCCGTCTTGAGCAGGTCTTTAAATATTTCTTCCTGGATGTGCTCAGGGATTGATGAGAAGATGTTGTGTGTGTTTTTATATTTTTCAGCCATTGTTCAACCGTTTTGAAATGGGTTTTCATTGTTGCTGTTCAAACTTGTTATCGCTGGAGAATTCCTCACGTTACCGGGTAATCGATTCGAATTTTTGAGAAATCCTCAGCCGTTGCATCCGGTTCGGCTCCCAGGTCTTGAAAATGTTTTTAAGGTGCATCAGCACATTATGTAATGAACCATCACGGCAGCAAAGAGATTTAAATTATGACAGCGTCTGTTTCTGTGGTCTTCATCGCATTGATGTTTATATCGCAAAGCACTGTTTGCAGCAAGGAGATATCTGTTATTTGAACAGATTAGTGTGGATATCAGGATACTGGATTCTTTTTTCTTTTGAAACAGGTTGATTATTCAAAAGAGATCTGAGTTCCTTGAAGATGGCTTCTATTGAAATGTCATCCCACATTGCTTGGTAACTGCTGACAGAGCCATTAGAAAAGCTCGTTGGATGGCCTCCTCTTTTGATAGTCGATATACTGTTCGATGGATAGTTGCAGCCAGTTTTGAAGCTTGGTCTTCGATAAGAAGGTCGCTGGCTTACAGGAGCACAAAATCAACAGTCCCGCAACCACTATCGCTCACCAAACAGACAATTTCTGATGATAAATGACATTGATGTTTACATCAAATGTCCTTGAAACATTGCCGGAATCATGTCGGTATATATATGATTTTTCCAGGTCGTGAATAAACGAACAGTGGATATTATACTTTAATTTTCACCAGGGGCATTATCCAAAACGTTTCGCACCTTTTTCATTAGATCCTCCATCGAAAAAGGTTTCTGGAGAAATGCCACCCCGTCATCAAGAACATCCTGATGGGCAATGACATCCATGGAATATCCGGACATGAACAAGAGCCGGATATCGGGAAAAAGGGCGGTGATTTTTACAGCCAGGTCACGGCCGTTCATTTCCGGCATAACCACATCCGACATAAGCAATTCAATGGAGCCGGAATGGTTTTTGGCTTTTTCTACAGCCTCTGTCGGGGTGACTGCGGGGAGCACGGAATACCCGTTTCTCTCCAACATCATCCGGGCCATTCTTAAAATAGACGGTTCATCTTCCACCAGCAGGATGGTTTCCGTCCCCCCAACAACTGGTTTTTTCTCAGGCACATGCCTGTCAGGGCCTTCAGAGGCAGCCAACCGGGGCAGGTAGATTTTAAGCGTGGATCCCTGGCCGGGTTCACTGTATACATTGATGAAACCGTTGTTTTGTTTGACAATGCCATAGACGGTGGCAAGTCCTAAACCGGTGCCTTTGCCTACCTCTTTGGTGGTGAAAAACGGCTCGAACAGATTGTCCAGAGTGTCTTTTTCCATGCCGCACCCATTATCACTGACTGCCAGCAGGACAAAATCACCGGGGATAAGGTCAGGATGTTCGATGCAGGACTGTTCGTCAAATGTCTTTTTACCGGTTTCAATGGTGAGCATGCCTACCCCGGAAATGGCATCCCGTGCGTTGATGCATAGATTGGCAAGGATCTGGTCGATCTGGGACGGGTCCATTTTAACCGGCCACAGATGTGCTGCAGGTTTCCAGACCAGGTCGATATTTTCTCCGATTAGCCGGCGCAGCATATTCAGCATGCTTTCCACAGTATCATTTAAATCCAGCTGTCTGGGAGAAATGGTTTGTTTTCTGGCAAAAGCCAGCAACTGCTTTGTAATCTCAGCAGAACGCGTTGCTGCGCTTTGGATTTCTTTCAGGTCGGAATACAGATCGTGATTTTCATCTGTCTGCTGCAATGCCATTTCCGTATGGCCGAGAATAACTCCCAGCATGTTATTGAAATCATGGGCCACGCCACCAGCCAGCCGGCCGACTGATTCCATCTTCTGGGCCTGGAAAAGTTGAGATTCCATTTTTTTCAGGTCGGTAATATCGGTAGCGATCTGCATTCGTACCAGGCGGCCGTCCGTCCATTCAATGGCCCGGTCGTGATTAATATAATACTTGCCTGTAACAGGGTTTCTGTCATGCCATATACGGACACCGGCCGGGTTCCCATGCCTGTCAATCAGCTGATCGTTTGTACAGCATCCACAGGGTTCCTGATTTTTCCTAAAGGCACGGTAACATATTTCCCCTGTTTTGTCTCCTTCGAAATCAGTGATCATTTTTTGATTCATGAACAGAATTTCGCAGGTGTCCATGTCTGCCACATACACGGTGGAATCGATACTGTCCAGAACCGAGAGCATTTTTTCTTGGGACAGCTTCAACTCTTTTTCAGCCTTTTTGCGTTTGGTGATATCCAGAACGGTGAACGTGACTCCTTTTGAATGGTCCTGCAGGTCCACGGGAGTTGAGCTGAGCAGGACATCCATGATGGTCCCGTCTTTTTTCTGCCAGCTGGTTTCCACCATGCCCGTGCCATTATCAGCTATCTGGGAATATTTTTCCCGTCCCACAAATTCAAAATCTTCATCACGGGAATACAGCATCCGGGAGCTGTTTCCGATCAGCTCTGTTTCATCATATCCGGTCATTTCACACAGTCGCCTGTTGACTTTGATCAGGATCCGGTTGACACTCGACCCTATTCCGACGGGTGCACTTCTAAATATACTGCTAATTTGATTTTGTCTTTCCTGCAACGCTGCCATTGCCTGCGTGGTTTCGACCATTGAACCGATGAGTCTGGCAGTGCTGCTGAGATGTTTTTTGCCATCTCAATGATATGGGGAGGTCGGGAATCATACGCCGTGGCCTCGCCAAGAAGGTCTTCGCGGTTGAGATGGTAGACATCAGCCAGCATGTTGAGTTTTTTAGAATCTTTTGGAGGATCTCCATACCCGAAGTTGATCGCCCCTATTACATTTTCACCCGAAAAAATGGGCACGGCGTATAACCGAATACCGCCGTTGCACTCAATATCCACCGGTGCTCGTCTGGCAATAGCCTCTTTGGAGCAGTCAGTCCAGCAGGATTCATGGCACAGCCACCGGCCTGAGTTGAGCGCTTCAACACTGTCAGGGCTTCCGCAAAGTTTACGCGAGGCCCTGTCCATCATCCGGCACCAGCCTGAAGCAAAAATCCCAAAGGCATAATTGCCGTTTGCCTCGTAGATTGCAGAAGACGTCCCGAGCAAATCCAGATATTCACTGGTAAAGCTTTTCAGGCTTTCGCGACCAATGGATTTCAGGATAATGCCATCTCGATTCAATTCAGTCAGGTCGCCATATCCCTGATCGTGATTGTCCGTATGTGCATCGATGTTTGAAACCGGTTTTCTGGAAAGCATCCATTCAATTCGTTTCAATTCTGTTTCGGTTTCTTTATGTGCTGTAAAATCTCTTGAAGAAAATAGGATTTCCTGAGCATTTCCAGCAGCATCAAGAATGAACTTACTGATGGTCTCAAACCACAGATAGTCTCCATCTGCACGGCGATATCGGTATTCGACCTTTCGAGCATCTTCTCTGGTGGTCAAACAATCTGAAAAGACAGCTGCGATTTTCTGGTAGTCGTCAGGGTGGACAAATTCCATGACGTTCCTGCCGATAAGAAAACCCGGATCATATCCAAGGATACTGCAGGAAGATCCGATGAATTTGAAGTTGCCATCCAAGTCAGTCACGGAAACAAGGTCAGTGGTATTGTCAATAATGTTTTGCAAAAATCGAGTTTTCTCCCGCAGGGCCTTTTGGGCCTGCTTTTTATCAGTGATGTCACGAATGATGGCAAGGTACACCGGTCTGTCGGCAAGACAAATGTTTTCGAAAGTGACTTCTACTGAAATTATCTTCCCATCTTTTGTCTGGTAATCCCTTCCATTTTTTGAAGGATTCTGCAGACAATCCCCGTGGGTTACTTCAGCGGCCTTGGAGAAATCAGTCATTTTCATGGACAGTAATTCCTGGGAAGTATAACCGAATAACTGTGAAGCTTTGGCGTTGCATTCCAAAATTTGATTGGTATCGCTGTCTGCCAAAAACAGGGCATCCAAACCCATGTTAAAAAGCAGGCGGTATTTTTTCTCGCTTTGGCGTGTCACGTTTTCTGCCGTTACCCGCCGTGTAACATCAGCCAGAGTGAGGACAAGCCCTGTTACCTTATCTGATTCATGCTTGACGGGAATCAGACTCCAGTCCCAGTAGGTAATCCCCCTTTCAGGCCGGTCAGGGAACTTAAAAGGGTCGGCTTCAATAAAAAAGGGTTCTCCTGTATCGACAACCGTTTGAAAAAACACATGGTTCTTCTTATGGGGATAGAGTTCAAAATGATTTTTTCCCCTAAAAAAGGAGGACGTCTTTTTGCAGGTATCGGCATAAGCGCGATTCGCCCAGAGATAGTTAAATTGGCGATCAAGAAAGGCAGCCATGATATGCGTATGTTGCAGAATTCCCTGCATGATCTGATTTTGTTCCCGAAGCTGTACGTCGGAATTTTTATTGGCTAATGCACTTTCTGCAATTTTTGTAATGAACCCGACAAATGATTGACTGTATGAAAGGATATATTCGATTTTTTCATGGGTGAAATGAGGCACTTGATCCAGTGCCTTCAGGTATAGGTCAATATCAAAACCGAATTTTTCACCGTGGCCAACAAAGAATTTTCTTTCCAGATTTTCGTCTTCATAGAAAAACTGCCCCAGAAACATGGTCGCCAGATGTTTGCCAGAGATAGTGATAGACATTCCAATATCCCATAAACCGTTTTTGCATTTATATTGGCAGACCTCTTTGTTTTTCAAGTGATCTTTAATGAAATTATCGCTTTCTTGACAGTTGACAAGGGTTTGCGGATGCACACGATGAAATCTGGTGCAGATATCCTGCCATCCAGCACGCACGAGAATCGAATTGTCTATCGCATCAATGATGCCCAAAGGCATGCTGGTTGATTGATAAAAGGAATCAGCCATATTTTGGAGCGCTTCAATGTCGATGAGATCTGAAAGGCGATACTTTTTCATTGTCAAAAAAAACCTTTATGAATGAATCAATGTTTTTAGATTCTTGATGATTCAAATTAAAAACCACACAAATCCGAAATATAAAGCAAAGAGTTTCCAAACTGAGGAGACTCACAGCGCCCAATCAGTTGTCTTTCAAAAAGGCTTCCTATGCCTTAGGACCATCGAATGTCCGGTTCAAGTAAAAAAATGTTTGTAGGGACATCACCGCCCGGAAAAATGGTTTTTACAAGATGATTTTTTTGCCAGGCTCAGTCCAGGTGAAATTCGATGTCATCAAAGATATCTTCCAGGGTGTAGAGCAGTTTGTCCACTTTGGCCAGATTCCGGTCGGCGATGTGTTCCTCAATGGCATGAAATGTCTGTGTCAGCTGATGTTTGTGATCGAGCAGCACCTGTCTGAGCGGGGTACCGTCGTACCGATAGAGAAGCATGTCGATTTTTTGGGCCAGCTCATACAGAGACGGGTTGCTGTCCACGAGATCCGGGTCCTGAAATGACAAGTGCCGGGCCAGGCGGGGATAGGTTTTTTCAAAGCTTTTTTTGTAAAACGGCCGGATGGTCACGGTTATCTGCATATGCTGGCTCATGGGGTTTCTCCTTTGTTCGTATCCTGGATGGTGAGTCGATCATGGTAAATGCCGGGAGTGGAATCGGCAATGGGCTGGGCTTCGGCGGTTTTGACAAAGAACTCGGTAGGACCGGCACCGCCGATGACGGCGTAGGCGTAACCCTGGGCTGTCATGGCGTGAAGACATGACAGCAGGAGGGCTTTGCCAATGCCGGTGCCGCGTCTTTTCTCATCCACGCCCGTTGGTCCGAAAAAATTCAGGCAGGTGACGTCATGGCAGGCAAAACCGGCAATGTTTCCTGCTTCGGTGGCGATGAAACAAGATACCGGGACACGCCTGAAGGCCACGTCACACTCACTGGCCCAGCCGGTGCCGAAACGGTGTTTTACCCATTGAACAACGGTATGTTTTTCATATGTCATGGCCCGGCGGATCACAATGCCCCGGTCGGCAAGACGGTTTTGTTCAGATGCGGCCCCGGGCAGGTCATACAGCCGGACAAGCAGGTCGGGCATCGTTGCAGCCTCCTTTTGCTTCGACGTGAGATGGGGTTTTAAAAATCCATATGCCAGCCGGCCCCGGCAAAGGCAAACCGGTCCTGGAACCGCTGGAAAAGCCGGGCCGCGGCTTCGTTTCCCGTGCAATGGGATACGGCTATGGTACGGACCTTAAATTTGTCAAAGGCATCCATGGCCTGGTCCAGTTGGGACGGGTCGTTGGCAAAGCCCAGATGGGTACCGCCTATTACGGCAAGAAACGCCTGGTGGCCTGATTTTTCGGCAAAGTGTTCCATGATGTTGACGATGCCGGAGTGGGCGCATCCGGTGAGGATCACCGGGCCGGATAAGGTCTCAATGAGCAGGCTGGCATCGTCGAAAAAGGGTCGGGAATGAAACCGTCGCGGGTCTCGGTGACCAGTCGGTCATCAGAAGGTTCAAAAGACCAGGTCCGGGGCACTTGTCCGGAAAAGAACACGCCTCTGGCAATTTCAGTGTAGTTGCCGTGGAATTCGAACCGGGCATTGAGCGTTTCTTCCAGTGCGGATTGAGTAAAGGGGATGCCGATGTAAGCGGGGTCCTCGTCTTTAGGAAGCAGGTATTTGCCGGCAAACAGGTCGGGATGAGCATAAACGGCCAAAGGGTTTTCCTGGGCCGGGATTTGCTTGAGCCCTCCGGTGTGGTCGTAATGGCCGTGGCTGAGCACCACGCCGTCCAGGGCGGCCAGGTCTATTTTCAGGGCGTTAGCGTTGTGGGCCAGACCCAGCCCCTGGCCCGTGTCCATGAGCAAGCAGGTATCCGGGGTTTGCACCAAGGCTGCGAATCCGTGTTCGCCCATGATGCCTTTGGCCATGTGGGCCCGATTTTCACAGATGATGGTAATGCGGGTATGTTTCATGGGACAGTTCCTTTCTTTTTGTCAGATGCGGTTGCGGTTGTCGGGCATGTTTGCCACGATGCCGGACAGGTTATGGGCGTAACAGGGCCGTTCGTTCCAGGGGGTGTTGGACACCTCTGCCAGCAGGTGGGTGCAGGTGCCGTGTCGGTCATGCCTGAAGTAAAAGTTCACCAGGCTGAAGTAAAGCCCCAGGGTTCGCTGGTTCATCAGGCCTTGCACCGGGCCGGTCTCTGGGGTGCCTGTTAGTTCGGCCATTTTTTTTCTGACGATGTTTTCGTACAGGGATTCAAAATACCGTTTCGGGACAGGCAGGCTCCCTAAGGTATGAGCCGGATCGTTGAAACAGATATCCGGATGGTAGATCGTGCCCAGAAGATTCAGACTGGTATTGTCCAGCTGGTTGAAGGAATCCGGAAATTCGTCCAAAGGATCCATTATGCTGCCTTTCCCATTGTTTCGGTTCAGCCAGCAGCCGATCAACCGGAAGATGCTTCGAGTAATGCAGTATCAACGGGCTGCGGATTTGTCTGGTACGAGGTAACATATATACGGCCGTCATTTTCAAAAAAAACCACCCCGTCAAGGTAGCCCACATCTCCGACCTCCTCGTGCGGCAGGTTCAGGGCAAATTCTTTGAGGGGATAAATATTCCAGTCATGGGATACGCAGATGGCGATTTCATTTTCCGATAGGCCGTCAATGCAGTTCACCATGAAACGGGTGAGGGTGGCTGCCGTATTTACAGGGTTTCCCATGATGGACTCATCAATTTGATGTTCAAACCAGTCCCGGAGAAAATTATTTGTGCCTCTCTTTTTAAATAAACCAATGATCTGTTCAATATCAATCAAATAAAATGGGGCCAGGATTTCATTGATTTGGTTGTGGGGGATTCTCAGACCGTGTCGACAGAAAAAACCCTTGTCAATGAGATACGCGGTTTCAATGCAGCGGCCGATATGAGACGAGTACAGCCGAGGCCGAATGCCTGACGGCAGGTCCTGCCCCATTTTTTCCGCATACTGCATACCTTCAGGCGTGAGATTCATGAAAGGTTCCATGCGAGCGCTGGTTGAATAAAACCGCTCGGAATGGCGGATGATGGCGGATATTTTGTTGATGCCCTGGTTTATTAGTTGTTCTATGACGGTGAGCGTGTTGTCGGATCTGATTTCATATTCTCGGTTCATGGCAGGGTGTGACATCTCCTGAAACTGGAAAAGAATATTGGGTTACTTTACCAGTTTCATAACGCATGGGATGGGAACTGTCAACCGCAAGTTTACTGTTTGTCCAGGCGAGACTGATCATGTTTGTCACCGGAAGGTGAATGGTTTTTGACCTGGTAAGATGTTAAATTGCCTGTATCAGAACTTAGAGGGGCCGTGGGTGAATTATAAAATTTTTTGAAGATCCGACAGGTGGGATATATGGTGTACATTCAGGGCTGCGGAGAGGCCGGTAACCCGGCTTTCACCGCAGGATAGAAAACAGGCAGCCATACCGGTCTTATCTGCAGCAAGGATGTCATTGATTGAATCACCGACAAACAACACCTGTTCCGGTGGAAGAGATAATGTCTGAAGGGCCAGAGCCAGACTTTCAGGATGGGGTTTGAGCCGGGACATGTCCTGACGGGCCAGAATAATCTCAAAAAAATGGGTCAGGTTGAAACGGGATAGAATGCCGTGGACAGATTCTCGGCCGCAATTGCTTACAACCCCCAGACGGTACCCCTTTCCGATCAGCTCTGTCAATATTGTCCGGGTTTCGGAATAAGGCTTCCACCGTGTCATGGCATCCTGATCATACCGGTCGTAAACTTCATCCATTTTTTCAAGAAGGTTTCGTGCATCCTCCGCCGCATTCCGGCTGATCCATTGATCAGTTATATCCAGGGTAACGTTGAACAAGCTGGCATAACTGGGCGGTTGTCCATACCGATTCATATCCATACCGGCATCTGAAAGGATGGCACAGATTTCTGTGATGGCTTTATCCAAGTCCCATTGAAAGTCCACCAATGTGCCGTCCAGATCAAACAGCACAGCTTCATATTTTTTATCTCTTGAGGCAGCGGAAGTGGGAAGGCTTTCAATTTTGAAATACACGGGGCGGAACCAGTCAGTGCAACCGGCAATGACTGTCCCCGGCTCTCGGTACCAGGCATAGGAGGCACCGTTGATGACTGCCAGAATTTCTCTTCGAATGTCTGCCCAGGCCCAGTGGCAGAAATTTTTCGGCATGTTGAATTCAGAAGTGACAAAGAATTCATCCCCTTCCTGAAACGTGCTGCAAAGACAGCTGTCTTTTATGGAATTTTTCAAATAGTCATTAATAAGATCCTGGTTTACGGTTCTTTTAATGACCGTGATTTTACATTTGGCATGGAGCATCTTGGGGGCCTTTCGTGAACAAATTGCTGTGCCTCAGCCGATGTTCAATTGAGTTCTGAGTTTAGTTTTTCCAACTCTGAATTGTCCCAGCGTTTGAAAAGGGTATGGGAGATGCCTATGAAATCGAGCACTTTTCCAACAGACTGGTTGATGATGTCATCCAGTGTCTCGGGATGATGATAAAAGGCTGGCACGGGTGGAACAATATGGGCGCCCATTTCCGCAGCCAGAGTCAGCAGTCTCAAATGGCCCACATGCAATGGGGTTTCCCTGAACATCAAAGCCAGTTTGCGTTTTTCCTTGAGTTGAACGTCTGCGGCCCTAATCAAAAGGTTTTCATTGTAAGAATTAGCGATTCCCGAAAGTGTTTTTACGGTGCAGGGGGCAACCACCATCCCCATGGTCTGAAACGAACCGCTGGCAACCGATGCGGCAATATCTCTATTGGTATAAGTGGCATCTGCCATGGAAAGTACATCATCCACGTCATAACTGGTTTCGATCCTGATGTTCAGTTTTCCCGCTTCTGAGATAATCAAATGAGTTTCAATGTCAGCCTGTTTTAGAACCTCAAGCAGACGAACACCGTAAATGACCCCACTGGCACCAGCGATCCCCACAATTAAGCGTTTTGTCATTATAACTCCTTGTTTTTAAGATAGCGAATTTTTGTTTGAGTGTGTGGCTTTTTCCAACAGGTTGTATCCTTTTTCTTCAAGAACCGAGATAATTTTTTTGAAGCATTTAATATTGAACCGAATTACAAGACGCTTGGTCCCGGTATTAGGGTTTTTAAGCGTAAAAAGGCCCATGATTTTAACGTCGGCAGCAAAAAGATCTTCAAGGATTCTTTTTATGGTGTTATTTGAGTCTCCATTTAATTCAATGGTCATCCCGTGAACGCCTGCATCCTGCCCTAGGAGCTGGCTTAAGGCCAGGGTAAAATCCCTGTTGGAAAGAGTTCCCACCAATTTGTCACCATCCATAACGGGCAAAAAACTGCGGCCGAACTGGCTCCCTTTCTTGATGGCAGTTTCAACAGAATCATCAATGGATAGAGTCACCGGTTTTCTTACCATGATGTCCTTTACTTTTAATTTTTCATTAAAATACTGCATTTCAAAGATATCCTGGGTTGAAATTGTCCAGGATGCTGCTTCCCTCAAATCCCGTCTTGCAACCAATCCCTTGAATCTACCGTCGTCCACCACTGCTAAAAATGGGACTTTTTTTGCTTCAAATACCTGCATTGCCTCTTTTGCTGACAATTCACTGGAAATTGTATCAGGATTTTTTCGCATCCAGTTTTTTACTATCATGTCTGGTCCTCCATTTTTGTAAGTGAACTATTATGTCTGGTGCATGAACCAGGCAACAAAATATCTAATCAAACAATCCCATTTCTGTTGCAAGCCTTTGGGATAAATGTCTGGCGGTGGGGGTGATGAACCAGTTTTTCAGGCCATCTTTTCGAAGTTTTTTTGCCTCTTCCCAGTAAGGACCCCTGATTTTTTCTTTTCCGAACATGGTTTTAAAACGGATGATTCCTGTTTTGCCGTATCTGTCTAGACGGTCAGCTTCCACCACCAGGGTGGCATTGATATTGTTCATCTTGAAAACTGCTTCAGGCAGATCATGGATTTTTATAATGCTTTGAATCTCTTTCGTTTCAGACTCACCATAAGATAGTTCATTTAATATTTCACCAGCGAGAATGGCGCCTTTTTCCATATGTTGCGAAAAACTGGTGGTGTTGGTTTTTACTCCGGGTGTGGCAGCATTGAAATCTGCATAGTCAACTACGGCCCATCCCAGGTCATGAAGGTATGCAGCTGGTAGAACAATGCCAGAGTCCCCTTTTTCGTGTGATATCAAATATCTGCACAGATCAACGGTGCGCAGAATATGTTCCCAGTCACCATCCCGCCCGTTTCTATACATCGGTTCAATTTTTGAGATTAACCGCCTTTCAAATGCAGCGTCCATTAAAAAATCTCCAGCGCCGTTTTTATGACTGTCTGGCTGAATACCGGATCTTCCATGTTTGCCTCGATTTCAATAATCTCGATGTTCGAATCAAGTAAATTACGCAATGTTTGAGTGAAAATTTTGTCTTCTTCCGGGTCATAGGTCGGGTTTCCCGGTGCATCAACAGATGACCATCCCTTCAGCGGTATTATGATTTTTACTGGTTTTTTGGCACCATTTAGTTTTCTGGCAAATTCATTGGCCACCTGTTTAAGTTCGTCCGGTGAAAGGCGCAGCCAGGTCCGGAATTTATCAAGGTCATATTTTCGCCGTTCATGAAACTCCTTTTTGTATTTTGACCGGGCAGGGGTCATGTGGTTGACAGAACAAGTGGAAATAATCTGGGGAATCCCTGTTTTTGCCGCAGATTCCAGGCGATCAGGTCCACCGTCCCGCATATAGCCAAAATAGTGTTCTCCTACCCCGCCCGGAGCCAGGTCTATGACACCATGAAAAAATCCTTCGGCAATCATTTTTTCCATGGCCTGGTCCCCGACACCGGCTGCAGAAAATCCAGTGATTTGAAATCCTTGGCTTTCAAGGGTGGCACGAACAGCGCGGGCACATTGTTCGCACGGTCCCAGCATGGTCATGGCAATGGTTTTCTTGTTGTGGGCCGCCAAGGTATTATCCACATATTTGATCATTCCTTTCATGGCATAACACGCCCTGTCCATGACATTTTTGAGCATATCGGTTACTCCGGTTATTTCAATAACCGAATGAAACAAAAGGATATCACTGGTACCGATATATCTGGTAGATAACCCCGGTAACGCTGCAGTAGAGGAAATCATCAGCTTTGGAATACCAAACGGCAGGGAACGCATGACATCGGTTGCCATCAATGATCCTGTTGAACCGCCAATGGCCATTACACCATGGATTTTGCCCGCCATATAAAGGTCTCTGGCAATTTTGGTGGCACCATCTATAATGATATTGGTGATGGTTGAACGTTCTTTGGACTGGTTGATTTCTTCAATGGTGCTGCCGCCAGCTGAAGCCACATGAGAAGGGGTAAGTTCCGCTCTGGAAGGTTCTTTTCCCCGCATTGAAAGGTCCATCAAAAGAGGAAGCACATCGATTTCTTTAAATTTGTATTTTAGATACCGTGTCTCATCCCTTTTGGTGTCCAGGGTAGATATGATCAAAACCGTTTTCGGTGTATTCATGTTTTTTGCCTTTGTTAAACCTGCGGCAGAAAGCTTGAGAATTTGTTTTCTCTGCCGCAGGTTTGAGGTTACAAGCCCAGTTTTTCTTTGATATCTTTTTTCAGGGTTTCCTTGTTCACCTTGCCGGAATCGCCGACTGTCGGGAATTCAGTGACAACCTCCAGATGTTCGGGAAGTTTGAACATGGCGATATCTTTGGATTTCAGGTGCTCGACCATGGTTTTAAAATCGAAGTTCATCCCGGGTTTAGGGATCACATAAGCGGCACAGCGCTCGCCCATCTCCCTGTCCGGGTAGCCGACAATGGCCACTGAACCCACAGCGGGATGATCATTCAAAAGCCCTTCCACCTCGGCCGGATAAATATTCTGTCCACCCCGGATGATCATGTCTTTGGCCCTGCCTAATATCCACAGACACCCATGATCAAACTTGACAATATCTTCGGTCGTGGTCCACCCGTCTTTGTCAAATACCGTTGAGGTGAGCTCTTCATCCCTGTAATATCCGGCCGGCGCATGGGGGCCCCTGAAATACAAGATGCCGGGTTCTTTATCGGGCACGGCAATTTCTCTGTTTTCCTGATGTGCCAGCCTTACTTTGTTTCCCGGAAGCATTCTGCCGACGGTTCGCCGCCTCAAGTCCTTGGAATCTTCCACCCGGCATCCTGACACCGATCCCATATCCTGAGTGCCGAGATCACTGGTGATGGAAGCGCCAAAAGCTGTTTCCGCTTCCTCCGCCACCTGGGGCGGCAGGTATCCCCCGGCCGACCGAATAAATCTGAGTGAACTCAAGTCATATTTTGATATATCAGCCTCAAGCATTCGAATCAGGTGGGTAGGAACCACCCCGATAGCTGTTGCCTGTTCTTTTTCAATAAGTGCCAGGGCAGCATCTGGTGAAAATTCCTCAAGCATAACGGTTTTGGCCCCTGCAATCGGAGCTGCAAAATAGGTCAAGGTTCCTGCGGCACCCCCTGCATGAGGTGCAATGGCCATTGTGATGTCTTCTTTTGTCAGACTCCAAATATCTACCCGGCCTTTGGCGGTACATATCCGGGGTGCAGCCGGCCATTCGACCAGCTTGGGTATTCCGGTGGTGCCTGACGTCGTGGTCAAAATGGCTACATTTTCTATAGCATCCAGACGTCTTTGTGCCAGAATGCCTTTATCGATGGGCTGTTTGACTCTTTTTTCAACAATGCTGGGAAGGGAAAAAGTACCGTTTGGCGCTTTGCCCGGAACCTGATCATCAAACAGAAAAATTTTTTGCAGGTGGGGAAAGTCTTTTTGCAGATCCGCATACATTTCAAGGTAATTGAATTTATTGTAGGTGTGCGGAATAATAACCGCTGATGCCTTGGTTCTGTCCACCATATAAGTCAGTTCTTTTTTTCTCAGGTAAGGATACACCGTCAGAGAAATCAAACCGGCCCGTTCACAGGCTATTCTTGCAAGAAAGCCATACACACTGTTTGGCGACTGAATGATCACCCTGGAATGTTTTTCTATCCCCATTTCAACCCAGGAAATTGCCATGGCATCCACCCGTTTCAAGGCCTCTTTCCAGGTGAGTCTGTATTTTGAATCCACCAGAGCTTCCTGGTCCGGAATTTCGCTGGCATTTTTTTCCCAGAAGTCATAAAAGGTTTCCTGGGTCCAGTATCCGTCACGGACGAATTCATCTGTCATCGCTTTTGTATATCGAATAGGTTTCACGAGTCATCCTTTCCTTATAAACCGAGTTCCGACCATCTTTCTTTTACTTTTTCCACCACGGCGGGGTCCAGTTGGATCTGTATGGGTTTGGGATCCCATTCATAGGGAATCGTGCAATCCATGAGAAGTCTTCCTGTAATCCATCTGGCATTGATAGGCAAAGAAGGATCAAGCGGAGTAGATCGGCCCCTCTTGATGATCTGGCAGCGATTGGGCTGAAATCTGAAACTCATGGCATACATGACCCTTGGAATGTCCCATGAATCAATGTCGTCATCCACCACAATAACCGTTTTAAGGCCATATGCACCCATTTCAGTGGAAATGGCTGCTGTCAACACCTGGTCAACATGCCCGGGATACATTTGTTTCATGGAAATAATAGCCAGGAATCGGCCGGCACCTTCCGGCGGGCAATAGCAGTTTTTCAAACCCGGTATATTCATTTCATTGAGCTGCTGCCAGAGGGTTGCCCCGTAAGACAACGCCATAACCATATGGGAATCGGTGACAGCACGGCCAACCGTTGTGCCCCAGTGAATCGGGTTGTTTCTGTACGTCACACATTTCACATCAATGAAGTTTCTCGGATCGGTACCAACGCCTGAATAATATCCGGTATATTCGCCGAACGGTCCTTCTTCCATGAATTTTTCCGCATCTACAAAACCTTCCACAACAATTTCTGCATGGGCTGGGATCGGCAGATCAACCACCTCACCTTTGACAACTTCGATTGCTTCACCACGAAAGGCGCCTGCCACGTCATATTCACTGGTAAACGCACCAACGCGGGCAGCGCCAAGGATAAACAATATCGGATCACACCCTGAAATGGAGGCGCAGGGCATAGGTTTCCCAAGGGCCTGGTATTTTTTCAGCATGATGTCAGCATGTTTTCCTTTGATGAACTGGGTACCGATTTTGTCTTTCCCCAGAAGTTGACTTCTGTACGTGCCCAGGTTTACCCAGCCGGAATCGGGATCTTTTGTAATGATAAAATGGGCAGTTCCATAATATTTTCCACCATCTAAAGGGTAGTAATGAGGGACAGGGAAAGTATTCAAATCCACGTCATCTCCCATCATAATATTTTCTTTGCAAGGGGCTTTTGATTTGTCAACATATACCGGTGGAATGGGCTTTTTTGCTTTTTCAGCCCAGGCCCCGTAAAGGTCGGTAAGGCTTGAGTTTTCATCCTCTCCCATGATGATGGCAAGCCGTTGAACGGTGGTGGCCACACTGGTAATAACCGGTGATGTGTGGCCTTTGCAATTTTCAAACAGCAGGGCCGGGCCATGGGCCTCTTCGTTTAATTTGGCGATGTGTGACAATTCCAGATGGGTGTCAACTTCAGCTGTGATTCGTTTCAAAAGACCTTTTTCTTCACAGGTGGCAATAAAATCTCTCATGTCTTTCATAAACTGTTCTCCTTTTTTTACGGCAACATTGTTTTGATATACGAATAAGGTTGCTGGCGCGATGCGCACAAGGTTATATTGTTTGCCCGGCCCTGAATTTCAAGGCCAGGCGTTCAAACAAGATAAGTATTCTGATCAACTGCTGATTTTCCTGCCTGCAACAAGTCCTGCGCAGATATGTTCGAGCGCAGAGGATCTTGAAGCCACAACCGGCCCCACTTTTTTGTCACTCCAAACCGTTTCAGGGCGGCTCTGTAGTATCATGATCTTGGCTTTTCCCGGCGTGTCTTTGTCGATGGCCCACTCAATGTCCATTGCCTTGCCGTAATGAGTTTCAATTTTCTTCCCAATCTGGGCAAGCTCAATAACATCCAAATCCACAACACATTGAGTGTCTTGTCTTTCTACAGGAACATCCTTTTTTATAACGCAATGGTTTTCAGGATCACGGGTGAACAGAAAGGTTTTATGGGAAATGGTTTTTTGATAATTTCGTTGGTAACTTTATTGACAATAAAATTATCAGGTGTGCATTCACCGCTGACAACACTTTCCCCGAATCCCCAGTTCGCGTCAATGGCAATGGATGCTCTGTCGCCTGTGGCTGGGTTTAAAGTGAACATGACTCCTGCAGTCCAGGCATTTGCCATTTTCTGAACTCCCACCGAAATTTCAACTTTTTCATGGGGGAATCCCATTTTGGCTCTGTAATAGATGGCTCTTGCAGCAAAAAGACTGGACCAGCATTTTTTATATGGGTGAACACATCATCAATGCCCCTTATCCAGAGAAAAGTATCCTGCTGGCCGGCAAAGCTGGCTCCGGGCAGGTCTTCTGCTGTAGCGCTGGATCTAACCGCCACCGGAACCGCCGGGACATGGCATTTTTTGGAAAGCCTTCTGTAAAATTCACCCATATAATCTTGGAGCTCTTCATCAACCGGTGTGTTTTCAATGAGCGAGCGAATTTTTTTACTGGCCGTTTCTCCAGAGTCCATGTCATTAGGTTTGATGTCTTTCAGAATTTTGAAGATTTCTTTTTTTATCCCACCCTGTTCAAGAAACCGGTTATAGGCTTTTGTGGTGACGGCAAATCCAGGAGGCACCGGTATTTCAGCACTGAGCAGTTCACCAAGACTTGCATTTTTGCCACCCACTATGGGGATGGAATCCAGATTGCATTCTTCAAACCAGAGAACATAGTCATGTCGTTTTTCCATGATAATCGGCTACCTTTCAATGTATATTCTGCCTGTATCTCCATTTAATTTGATTTTCATGCCTGATTTGATAATGGTTGTGGCCTGGCCTGTTCCGACAACCGCCGGCATCCCGTATTCACGACAGACAATGGCGGCATGGCACATAATCCCGCCCACATCGGTGACAACACCCTTTATTTTTTGAAATACCGGTGCCCAGGAAGGCGATGTGGTCGGTGCCACCAGTATTTCACCCTCTTTGAGTTGACCAATATCCTCAACCGATCGACATACCCGTGCTATGCCTTCTACAACCCCGGGGGATCCGGCAAATCCTTCGATCTCATTAACCTTGTCCGGATCGCCGATTTTCTTTAGTTTGGACCAGGCGGTCATACTCTCATTGGTTACGCCCCAGAGCACAATGGTGAACGGTTCCGCTATGACTTCGGGCGGAGTGCCGACGGCCGGGATGGGCGGATGTTCTTTGAATTTTTGATATACGCCTTTTCTCCAGGCGATTTCTTCAGGCCAATGGAGTGGACCATATCCTTTTGTGCCGGTTGCCCATGCAGTAACAAGATCCCATAATGCTTCCTTGATTTCACTTCGGGACATCATCCATATATCTTCAGGTCCGTTGATAAATTTATGGTCTGCAATGATGGCGGCAATTTCCCGCATCTTGTTCCAGAATACAGAGTGAAACCAGTGCTCTACATAGAACATATGATTTTCAACATAAGGGAACACCAGTTCGGCGGTGCCATGAAGCTGATCAAAAGTCTGCCTGTCTTCATCGGTTTTTAAAAAACCTCTGTATTCCTGAACCAGTCTTTTCCGCTCCTCAATAATAGCGTCCATGGGCCTGTCAATATTATGGCCGTCATTAATTTTTTTAATATATATTCGAATTGAACTCATGGGGATATTCAGATTGTCATTCCATGAAATATCCTGGTGGTACCAGCCGGTGCCGGTTGAGATATTGAACCATGGATATCTGGCATTTTCCCAGGCAGCCACCCATTTTTTTCCATTTTCAGATGATTGGAGGGCGGCGATGACATCTTCGACATCTTTGGTATCATCTCCAATCTGTGATCCGAGATCGAATTCAACAGCCAGCTTGGCAAGTTTTTTCAGCTCATCGTCCGGTTTGTATAAAATAACATCAATTCCTGCGACCATCTGGGTGATTTTCTGTAACGGAATATCAGGGAAGGCTTTAGAACAGAAATCGACAAAAGTGACATAGGATGCATATCCCAGGTTCAAAAATTCAAAATGATATTGCCAGCAGCGGATTCCCAGATCAATTAATTTATCGTAAGTTTTGAGCAATTCATAACCTGATGAGGTGCCTATTCCGTTTTTGACAACCGAAATATCCTCCATGGCCGGCAATTGTTTTATTTCAAGTGCTTCAATATCTGAAATAATCCCGCGCATCTTTTTTTCCCACTGTTCATGCAGCCTGTCCCAGTTCTCATAATAGTAACCAGCCCTTTCCATGAATAATGGAATTCTTTTTTGCACCTCTTCCGGGTCTGTGACTGGAACTGGAGAAATGTAAACATTTCCGTTGATAATACGATGATCAACTCCATACACCGGAGGAATCATGAAAATCCGGGTGTTGAATTGGGAGAGTGCAAGAAACCATGCTTCGTCCCAGATAATATCAAAGGGATACAGAGGCTCAGGGTAATGTAGGGCATCATTGAACCAGAACAGATTGTTCTCGTAGGCCTCTCTTTCCTTGTCCTTTGTCGTAAAAAAATAGTGGTACGGATACATCCTTTCCCAGCCTTCGGTTCCGGGTATCGCTTCTATCTCGTGTGGATTGGGAAAACTATGGTCGGCCATTTCGCCCTCCTTGAAAAGTTATGTTAGGTGCAGTGAAAACCCAAAAAATAACTACGACCATACTTGCAGGGAATCGAAAAGGCAGAATGAGAGAGAATCCATTGTTAAACAGATCTGGCCTGGTTTCTTTTTATCAGAGCAGCAAGTATATGTGAGGATTAATAGCTCTTGACAAAAAAACAGTCAATTCATATAAATTTATGACATTTATAAGAATTTCTTATAAATTTTGATCTTTTCAACCACCCTGCGAAGAAGGGAAATCGCTTGATGGTCAATTTAAATCAGCTCCGGGCATTTTATTATGTTGCAAAACATAACAGCTATACGGTTGCAGCGGAAAAGCTTTTTATCACTCAGCCGGCCGTAACGGCACAGATCAAATTGTTTGAAAAATTTTACGACATAACGTTATTCAATAAAAATGGAAGATCTCTGTTCCTATCCCATGTCGGCAAGCTTCTATTTGAAAAAGCAGAAAAAATTTTTGCTCAGGAAAATGATATTGAAGAGATGCTAACCCAGATCAAGGAAATGGACCGAGGGCTTCTAACGATCGGCTGTACCAAAGCGTATGCCAAACACATTATGCCATCCATTATTTCTGTATTCCACAGGGCCTATCCCAACATCAGAATTATATTGGAAGAAGGCAGCTCCATGTCCATGATCGACAGTCTGAGAGTGTTTAAAAACGAGATCATTGTTGTTGCACAAATGGATATCAAAGACCCTCGAATTCAGTTTGTCCCTTTCAGCCAGGAGGAAATTGTTGTGATTATGGCACCGGATCATCCGCTTTCCAGGAAGAAAGAGATCACATTCCAAGATATTGAAAAAGAACCGATTATCCTGAAAGGAACCGGATCCGGTACACGGAAGAGGGTCGTAGGATTATACAAAAGCAACAACGTGGATCCAAACGTGTTTATGGAATCAAATAATACGGCATTCATCATCGATTTGGTTGAAAGGGGGGAAGGGGTTTCCTTTCTTGTTAAACCTTCAGTCGAACAAAAAGTGAATGAAAAAAAATCGTCATGCACCGGTTAAATGACATCAGATTGTATCTGGATGTCAGCCTTGGTTTTTCAAAAACCAGTCCCCTTTCACGAGCAGGCGCTGCTTTTTATGAGGTAATAAAACGTTCATTTATTGAAGAGTCATCAGAGCATAAAATCGGGTCCATCATGGCAAAAATTCTGGCAGCGCAACGGCTCAAAGATTAATTTTCCGGTTTACTTGTCCGAATACCGCCTTATTGTGTCTGCTAAAGATATAATTCAAAGAAGGCGAAAGTATGAAAATAGCGGTTTTTTCAGATGTCCACAGTTGCTATAAAAAAATGATGGCGGTTTTTGACGACATGGATAAATTCAAGATTGATCGGTATATTTGTCTTGGAGACATTATCGGATACGGGAGCCAGCCCGAAGAAACCATTCAGCTGTTAATGTCAAAAAACGTGACTTCCGTCAGAGGCAACCATGAACTGGCTATGTTTGTTCCCGAATATCTTGAGCTGTTTCCAAAAGAAATAAAAGAGCCCCTGTTGAAGAATATCGCAGCGATTTCCAGACAATCCATACAGTATCTTGAAAAAACACCGGTTTATCTGAAATTGGAAAACTGCCACTTTGTTCACGGGACGCCACCGGACAAGATGACCACTTACATCTATGATGTGACAGATTATTATTTAAAGTCCATTTTTAATAATTCTTCGGCAAGGGTATTCTTTACTGGTCACACCCACAAGTTGAAATTGATTACGTATAAAGACAGAATAGTTTGTCGCACAAGAATTAACAAAAAATGTACCATTCAGGTGGAAAACAACCAGAAATGTTTAATAAATGTCGGTAGCATCGGTTTTTCAAGGGATGCCTTTGAGGCATCGAAATATGTCATATATGACACGGAGAACCAACAGATCAGGGTCCGAATGGTAACTTCTTAAGTTTTTGAAAATTTTTTGCCGATGCCAGAATCAGAGTTTCTTCGACACACCAGGGAGAATAGCTATCAGGGTGTGTGCGAATTTCAGAAAGCCAGTCATGCCAATGTATCCATTTTAGGTCATTTATTTCATTGCTGTCGGGCGATATTTCATTTCCACAAATTCCAGCATAGATAGGGCAGATTTCATTTTCCATTATCCCGTCTTTTGAAAAACAATATCGGTAATCTGAAATTTTCATTGCAGAGGACAGGTCAATGCCTAATTCAAATCGTGTGCGCCGGATTATTGCTTTTTCGTATGATTCTCCGGGCATGGGATGGCCACAGCATGAGTTTGACCACACCATGGGCCAGGCTTTTTTTGTTTTTGCCCGCTGCTGCAATAGAAGTTCTTTTGTGTGCTTAAATAAAAAAAATTGAAAAAGCCCGGTGTAGAGGGGTAAGTGAAGAATGAACCTTTGATTTTTTCTCTACGCCGATTTCCCTGTCTGCTTCATCTACCAAAACCACATATTCATTATCCAATATCATAGTAACGCTCCATTTTTCTTTAAGTCTATGGTCATGCAAACAATGAGTCAATTTAAATAAATTTATGAAATACATAAGTTTTTGTGTAACTACTCACCCCTATCATTTTCTGATGCGGTAATTTAGCCCGCTAAAGCCAGCTGAATTGCTACAAGCGGATTTACTCCCTGGTTTGCCATGGTTTGCAAGTAACTTGAGATTCGGCAATAAGCTTGAGCATATCGGTTGCGTCGAAAACACCCTGATATTTTCTGCTTCACTTTTGCCATGCGAAGATCCCGCTCAGCTCGATTATTGGTGAATGGCACATATGGATCCTTTGCAAACAACAGGACTGCCGGCTCATTGTTTTTTAACCTCTCCCAGAGATTGTGCGCATCTGACTTGGCCATTTTTCCCCGCTTGCCTTTTGGCTTCGGCGGTATCTCCGGCAGCTCTTTACCTCCACGTGTAAGGATATTTCGGTAGCGTTTCTGCAGATTGGCATATTCTTTGTCCGTAAGGCATTTCTCTTTGCGCTTTGCTACAATACGACACGTTTCCTGCAATAGCCTTTTCATATTACCGGCCCACCTATATCGATTGGAGTCAAGAATGAACACCAACTCCCTCAAAAGGTGAGAGCCGCAAAGCCCATGGCCGCAATGATCGTATGATAAATATGACGCCCAACAATCATGGATTATTACCCCGCCATAGCGGGGAATGATGTTCAAATCGACAATAGCCTCCTTGCCCCGCTTTCGGTGAAGTAGTTTTAGTGTTGTTTCTCCGGAAGAATATACATGAATCCAATGATTTTTCTTCTCCACTCGAAATGATGTTTCATCTACATGAATCGATGGGGCCTGAAGAATGTTTTCAATGGCTTTTGTTTCCCATGTTTCAAGAGATTGATGAAGTCTCCAAACGAACTTAAGCAGTGTTGCCTCAGAAAGAACGGATCCGATCATGGCGGCTATCTGTTTTTGAACCCGGTTAAGAGCGACCATTTGACTGATTATCAGATGGATAGCAAATGCTTTGAGTCCGTTGCCGTACTGTAGTGCCCCAGGCATGTCCTTCGGGAAATGCCCCTTTACCGTCGCCGTACAGTTGGGACACTGTTTTATTTCGGCATCTATATGCTCTACCGTTTTTTCAAAAACGATGTCTATTTTTGTTCGCCGTTCATGCTCATGACAAGGCGTTTGGTCCAGAGAAGTTCCACAGGTATCACATGTTTCAGCCTTGGCAATGGTGACCGTCTCTTTTATACGAGTGTTGCTGATTTCTCCATGGACTTTTTTACCCTTGCCCTTGCTTTCGGAATTCTGTTTGGCTGTTTCATCTTTTGGGGTTTGCGAAGGAGGCAAACTTGAATTTTTGCTGTTCTTGGGGGTTTTCTTTTCCAGAAAAATAGCCAGTATCAGTTCCACAATGATCAGCATGCTATTCATTAATGCCCGAATTTCTGGAGATACCTTGCCAGCCGAACAGAGTTGCTCAAACTCCTGTTTCAGGCGTTCGATTTCTTCTCGAATACTTGTCTTGTTCATTGTTGCCATGACTACATTATAACACGGCTTTTTTCGACCTCCTGACGATTCCTTTAATCGATATATTTACCTGCTGGCATCGAATTTGATCAGCTAACGGTAAACGTGGAAAAACGCCTGCTTTATTGGACTATACGATTGAATTTATGTGCTATTTCAAACCCCTGCAAAAATGTTCGAAAAAAACCTGTCAAGTCTTTTTTTGTTTTTTTGACATTTTTTTAACGTGGGGGTGCGTAGTTACGTTTTTGTTATCCAAAAAAAGGATAGTTTGACATACCCCTTGTTATACGGGGTAGGGGCGGGGACAGAACGTTGCCAGTGTTGATCCCTGAATCGATCATCAGGGTGGAATATATCCGACTGTTCTCCAATTCCGGAAAAAATATCTAAGATTGCCGGCATCAGGATCAGTTTGCATGACCGTCATTGGATTTATTCCGATCTTGAATATCAGCCTGGATCGGTCTCACAGGTGACGATTTCCAGAAAACCGTCCACAGTGACCCGTATAGTGGACCCCGAAAAACTGAACGGTGGCACATCCTTTTGACACCGGCGGAAATGTAAAAATGACATTTGAATTGAATGAAAAATTGTCTTGACATTGGGGTCCACCATACCGGCCTCCGGTCTGGATATAGTTCAGGATCCGGTCCGCGCCCGAAACGCTGGGCAGACCGTATTTCCGGGCGATGACGGCGCTGTGGACCAGCATGCCCTCCGTTCCTCCACCACGGCGGCTGCCTGGCAGATATCCTCTGTCCGATTTTCACTGTTGTTGACCAGAAACGCAGCATTGGGGCGGGCCCGTAAATGGTCATGTTCTCGGGTGGTTATGAGAGTCAGAAAAACAATCCGGTTCAGTTTCGGGGTGATGGCCATCACCACCAGGCTGGCATAGGGATGGCCGTGTTTCTGGGTGCACCGCACGGCCAGCTGCCGGGAATCGATCAGGTCTTGGATGGTGCTGAACAGGGTCTGGTTGTCCATATCTGCCTCCGGGAAGAATCTGTCGGGGTACCGGCCGATCAAAGGCTGCGTACCGGTTCCGGTATTTTCAAAAAGATGTTACAATCCGGTTGAACTTGTTTCTTGCGCCATGCTATAGGAGCTGTCAACTGCTACCTGTTTTATCATTTGAAGTAAGGAGGAAGAATGCCCAGACAGATCAGCTTGATCGGTGTGCCCATGGATTTCGGCCAGGATCTGCGCGGGGTGGATATGGGGCCTGCGGCCGTGCGGTACACCGGCCTGATTCCCCGGCTTAGGGAACTGGGCCACACCGTGCGGGACCGCGGGGATATCCCCATTCCGATTCGGGACGATGCCGTGCCCGAGCCGGTGCCGGGAAATACCTATGTGGAAGAGATCACCCGGATATGCCAGGCCATTTATACCCTGGGCCGCCAGGCGATGGAGGAGGGGGATTTTCCGCTGTTTGTGGGTGGGGATCATTCCATTGCCGTGGGCACGGTTTCGGCGGCCGGATCAGACGGCGAGCCCATCGGCCTGATCTGGCTGGATGCCCACGGTGATTTCAACACGCCGGACACCTCGCCGTCCGGCAATATCCACGGCATGCCCCTGGCCATCCTCATGGGAGAAGGGCACCCGGACCTGGTGGGTGTCGGCCGGACCGGGCCCAAAGTTCTGCCGGAAAACGTGGTCATGATCGGGTTAAGGGACATCGATCCGGCTGAAAAAAGGCGGTTGAAAGACTCTGGGGTCGCGGTATTCACCATGCGGGACATCGATGAGCAGGGGATTTCAAGCGTGGCCAATAAGGCAGTGATGAAATTCGCCCACATGAAGCGCATCCACCTGACCGTGGATATGGATGCGCTGGATCCTGTGGAGGCCCCGGGGGTCGGCACCCCCGTGCCCGGCGGCATCACCTACCGTGAGGCCCATCTGCTCATGGAGATCCTGGCGGATTCCAAAAAAGTGGGCTCAATGGATCTGGTGGAAATCAACCCGATCCTGGATGTGGCCAACAAAACTGCAAAATTGGCGGTGGAGCTGACGCTGTCCGCCCTGGGAAAAAGTATTTTGTGAGCCTGGCCGAGTATATTGAATCCCTGAAGGCCTACAAAGGGTTTGCCGGTGACATCGTGTGCCACCGGACCCTGGACCCGTTACCGGCCCGGTATGCCCGGAACCTGCCCGGGTTTGCCCATGACCTGTCCCCGCTGCTGGATGATCTGGGTATTCCGCAACTGTATGCTCATCAGCAGGCTGCCATGGACCGGATCCTGTCCGGCCGGCACAGCGTGATCGCCACCCCCACGGCATCGGGCAAAAGCCTGGTGTACAACCTCCCTGTGGCGGACCGGCTGTTATCCGACCCATCTGCCACCGCTCTGTATCTGTTTCCATTAAAAGCTCTGGCCCGGGACCAGCTGGGCACGGTGCAGGACCTGCTGGTTCGGGCCAGAACCTTAAAACCGGACCTGCCGGTGCTTAAAGCGGCTGTGTATGACGGAGACGTCTCCTCCCATTTCAAGGCAAAAATTCGAAGAAATCCGCCCCAGGTGCTCTTGTCCAACCCGGAGATGCTTCATCTGAGCATGCTGCCCCACCATCATCTTTGGGAGAATTATTTTCGGCGCCTGGCCTTTGTGGTTGTGGATGAGGTGCACACTTACCGGGGGGTGATGGGATCCCACATGGCCTGGGTGTTCCGGCGGCTGATGCGCATCTGCCGGCATTATGGAGCGGATCCCGTGTTTGTGTTCTGCTCGGCCACCATTGCCAACCCGGGCGATCTGTGCAGGCGGCTCACCGGGCTTTCAGTGGATGTGGTGGACCGGGCTGGGGCGCCTTCCGGAAAAAAAGAGGTGGTGCTCATGCGGGGGATGGAAGGGTCGTCTCAGACCGCTATCGCCCTGATACATGCGGCCATGCACCGGAAACTGAGAACCATCGTCTATACCCAGTCCAGAAAAATTACGGAACTGATCGCCATCTGGGCGTCCCGGCGGTCCAAAAAACTGCGGGATAAAATCAGTGCCTATCGGGCCGGGTTTCTGCCCGAAGAACGGCGGGAAATCGAAACCCGGCTGGCTGCAGGCGATCTTTTGTGCGTGGTCTCCACCTCGGCCCTGGAACTGGGCATTGACATCGGAAACCTGGATCTGTGCATCCTTGTGGGGTATCCGGGCACCATCATGTCCACCTGGCAGCGGGCCGGGCGGGTGGGCCGGGACGGCAGCCATTCCGCTCTGGTGCTCATTGCCCATGAGGATGCCCTGGACCAGTATTTCATGGCCCATCCGGATGTGTTCTTTGACATGCCCCCGGAAACCGCGCTCATCAATCCGGATAATCCTGTGATTTGCAAAGCCCACCTGGTGTGCGCGGCTGCGGATCTGATCCTGAAAAAAGGCGAGCCCCTGCTGGCCGGGGATACCGCCGTGCCGGACCGTTTCGGTCCCGGCGGGCCGAATGGCAGCCAGGGCGGGGAAAACCAGGCAGGCGGCATCACCTGCGACCGCTGCAGAATGGAGTCTCCGGCAGCGGCGGAGGGCGGGACCATCCAGACGGTGCTTTGGGAACTGGAACGGTCCGGCAGGCTGCTGCGCAGCGCCCACCATGATATCTGGCATGCAGCCCAAAAAAATCCCCACCGGGAAGTAAGTCTTCGGGGGACCGGCCGCACCATCCCCATTTTTCTGGAAAACACCCGGAAAAGTCTGGGGGAGATCGACCGGTACCGGGCATTTTTCGACACCCATGACGGGGCGGTGTACCTGCATCATGGCCGGTCTTATTTGGTGACCCGGTTTGACCATGAAAAAGGCAGCGTGGAGGTGATTCCTGAAGCGGTAAACTACTACACAAGGGCCAGATCCTCCAAATCCACCCGGATCATCGGCGTTGAGGAACAGAAAAACGTGGCAGGCACCCAGGTGGGGTTCGGCCGGCTGCGCATCACCGAACAAGTGACCGGGTATGACCGGAAACTGGTGGCCACGGGCCGCTCCATCGGCATGGTGCCCCTGGACCTGCCGCCGCTTGAATTTGACACCCAGGGGCTGTGGATCCAGATCCCGGACCAGGTCAAAGACTGCATTGAAATGAAACAGATGCATTTCATGGGCGGCATCCATGCCGTGGAACATGCGGCCATCGGCATCATGCCCCTGCTGGTGATGACTGACAGAAACGATCTGGGGGGCATCTCCATTCCGTTCCATGACCAGGTGCAGACCGCGGCTGTGTTTGTGTATGATGCCGTGCCGGGAGGCCTGGGTCTGTGCCGCCGTGCGTTTGACCAGGCAGACCGGTTCCTGCATGCCACCCTGGAGGTCATCACCGCCTGCCGGTGCGATACCGGGTGTCCGGCGTGTGTCCATTCCCCGAAATGCGGATCCGGCAACCGTCCCATTGACAAATATGCCGCCCAGGAGATCCTGGAACTGATCATTTCCCGGACTGCTCCTCTTTCCCATATTCGACCGGACCGGATTCCGGCACCCGTTATCCCGGCGCCGGATACTGAACGTCCATTTGAACCAGGTGAAGAAAATCTGCGGTGCCGGGTCCGGGAAACGCTGCGGTCATTCCAGGCAGGGACAGCAGCCCGCCCGGATTCCAGGCAGAAACGAGATCCGAGGAACAGCGGACCGGGATATTCCGGGCCCGTCTCTTGGCCAGGGGAGCCAGGCCTCGAAAAACCCCTTCTACGCTATGGGGTCCTGGATATCGAGACCCGCCGGTCCGCCGCTGAAGTGGGGGGCTGGAACCGGGCGGAAAAGATGGGGGTCAGCTGCGCCGTGCTCTATGATTCTCAGTCCGGGGAATTCCATGATTTTACCCAGGATCAGGTGCCGGCCCTTTGCGATCATCTGATGCAGCTGGACCGGGTGGTGGGCTTTAATCTCATCCGGTTCGATTACAAGGTGCTGGCCGGCATTCATGCGTTTGATTTTCACGGCCTGCCCACCCTGGACATCCTGGTGAAGGTCCATGAGACACTGGGCTACCGGCTGTCTCTGGATCATCTGGCACAAAACACCCTGGGGGCACAGAAAAGTGCGGACGGGCTCATGGCCCTTGAATGGTGGCAGCAGGGAGAGATGGACAAGATCATCGAGTACTGCACCCAGGACGTGCGGGTCACCCGGGATCTCTACCGGTTCGGCCGGGACAACCGGTTCCTGGTGTTCCGGAACAAGGCCGGTCACCAGGTCCGGGTCCCGGTGTCCTGGTAGGGTCAATAGTCGCAGATGGAAGGGTCCACGCTGGCCGGAACCCCTTCATAGGGGGTCCATTTGTGGGATTTGAAGCTGTCCCCGTCCCGCATGTTTTTCAGAATTTCGATGCTCGTTTTGTATCCCTTGTACATCCGGCACATATCCATGGCCATGCCGCAGATCAAAGCCACCGCCTGGGCCATGTTGATGTCGTGGTGGGAAAATTCCCAGGGTTCGGCTGCGTAGACCCGCATGGCCCCGATGATCTTGTTGCTGCTGATCACAGGTACTCCCAGCAGAGAGGCGATGCCTTCTTTTTTCGCCTGTTCCGGATATTCGATGCGTGGATCGTCCATGACATCATAGATGGCAATGGGGACGGCGTCTTTCGCCTCCCGGATGTTCTGCATGAAATGAATCGGCCCTTTGTTCAGGTATTCGCCGCTCAGGCCGGATGAGGCCACCAGCCCGAGCTCCCGGGTTTCCCGATCCACCAGGAACACGGAACAGCCCTTGGCATTGAACGCGGTTTTGACACTTTCCGCCGTGATCAGAGCCACTTCTTCCGGATCTTTGCACTGGGAAATGGCGGTGGTGAGTTTAACAATGGTGTCGTAATACATGGCATGTTTTTCCATTTCAGCCTCCTTTGGTTATGATGTAAGGGTCTGCTCCCAGGGGAGCAGGGTTACGATTCAAAGACAGGCGGATCAGGCAAAAGGATGAGCAGTCGGTGTCGGTGATACCGCGTGGTTCACAGATCGCATGGAGAAACGAACATCAGAAATCATGTGGGGAATCATTTCAATATCTTGACTATAATGGAATTGGGGGGTGACGTCAAGAAGGATTGCATTTAGAACAGGACAGCTGAGTGTAACGCTTCACGGCTTAATGTCATGTTTTCAGGAATGATGCTTGTGCCGTTTTTTCCTCGAACCGAGACGTCAGAAAGACAGATCAGACCATCAGGCCAGCGATATCGGCCAGAACCGGCCCTGCCTTTTCCTGAATGAGCATCTGACACCGGTGGTCATAAGGGGTGGGGGACAGGTTGATGATGGCCAGAAATGCACCTGCATCCAGGGCATATCCAGGCATGAGTGCTGCCGGATGGACCAGAAGGGTGGAGCCCACCACAATGAACATGTCACATTGCCTGGCCAGTTCCACGGCCCGACGGGTTTCCTTTTCAGGCATGGCCTGGCCAAAGGAGACGGTGTCAGGCTTGAGATAGCCGCCGCAATCACACCGGGGGGCTCTGTCCCCGGCCAGTATCCGGCTGTTCGGTGTTATTCCAGGCAACCATGGTGCGGCAGGACATGCACCGGACCCGCCGGGTGTTGCCGTGCAGTTCGATGACCCGGTCTTCGGGAATGCCCGAGGCCTGGTGAAGGCCATCAATGTTCTGGGTGATGACCGCCGTGAGATGTCCGGTTTCGTAAAACCTGGCAATACCCAGGTGGCCTGGATTGGGCCGGGCGTGTTTTAATCCTTTTTCCATTTCCATGCGCTGCTTCCAGTACCGGACCCTGGCTGCCTCACTATTCATGAATTCATCAAAATACACCGGAGTGAATCGGTCCCAAATGCCCCCCTGGCTGCGGTAGTCCGGGATCCCGCTTTCCGTGGAAATGCCGGCGCCCGTGAACATGACGACACTCTTGGCCGCCATTATTTTGTCGGAAATGCCGCGGGTCTGGATCCGGATATCCGGGGTCAGGACCGGGGAAGGGGGTGTTGCCATAGCTTCAGTCTCCTTGACAGTTTTTCATAAAAGGCCAGAATCTCCGGAAGGCCCATCAGTTTGCCGGCGATCGGCATCATTATTAGAAATGCCGTGCCGGTTACCGCGCATACCACCAGGGCCTGGATAAGGGTGTCGGGGAATATCAGGCTGGTCATCATCCGGTGGATGACCGAAAGAAGACATCCCAGGATCAGGCTTGCCAGGACCAGCCGGGCCAGAAACTGATATACCCGGTTTTTCCGGGGTTTCGGGTTTTTCGGCTCCAGGACTCGAACAGGGCGGCAGCGGAAATGATCACGGTGATAGACAGCCCTGAAACCATGCCGAAGACCCCGAAAGCCTTCATGCCTCCATAGATGACCGGCAGGCCGGCCAGCATGCACAAGGTGGATACCAGGGCTGGAAACAGGGTGTTCTCCAGCGCGTAGAATCCTCTGGCCACAAAAGTCTGGGCGGAAAAGGCAAAGGCTCCGGCCAGGAAAAAGGGAAGGATCGAGGCGGTGACCCGGGTGGCATCCGCGTCAAATGCTCCCCGCTGGAACAATATCATCACGATTTCGTGGCGAAGCACCATGAAGAGCACGGAAAACGGGATCACCAGGAAAATGAACTTCAATGTTTGGTTGATGATGTCGTTGAGCCGGTTCATGTCTCCGGTGGCGGCGATGCCGGCCATGAAAGGGTAGGAAGCCATGCCGACAGCCTGGCCGAACAGCCCCACCAGAATGAACATGACCCGCAGGGCGTAATTCATGGCGGCGATGTGGCCGGGAGCCAGGAACGATCCGAAGAATTTCATCAGAATTTCCGTGGAAAAGGTGACGGTCAGCCCCACCATAAAAGGCAGGGTGATTTTGACATAATGGATGAAATCCGGGTGGAAAAAATCAATAGCCACCCGGAATTTCAGGCCCTGCCGGGCCGCACCGGCCCACTGAAGCAGGAAATTGCCGGCAAAGGCCCCGCCCAGAACCCCCCAGGCAAACCCTTCCATGCCCAGACAGGGGTACAGGAACACCCCCCGCAGATGATGCCAAAGTTGTAGACCAGCGGCGCCAAAGCTGGGATAAGGAATTTTTCTTTTGTAAACTGGACTGCCATGAACAGGCCGCCGGCAAAAAAGAAAAACTGGGCCGGCAGGATGATGCGGGTCATGCGAACGGCCAGGTCAAAGGTGCCTGGATCGGTGATCCCGGGGGCCAGCATGCGGACGAAAAAAGGGGTCCAGATGATACCGGCGGCAATCCCGGAGATTAGAATCAGTCCGAATCCGTTGAATACGAGCGAAAATACTTCAAACCCCTTGTTTTCTCGGCCTTGGGACAGATACCTGGCAAACACCGGTATAAAGGTGATAGACAAAAATCCGCTGGCCACCACATGGTTGAGGATCTCTGGCAGGGCAAAGGCGATCTGGTAGGCATCCACCTCATGACCGGTACCGCCGGTCCAGGCGATGGCCATCTCTCTTACCAGGCCGATGATCCGGCTGGCAAACACTGAAGCCATCATGATAAATGAGGCGATGCCGATTTTTTGAATATGGAAGCGGTCCGGGATGTCATGAATTCAGGATGTACCACAACCTGCAGGCAAAGAAAAGACCCGTTTGTCCCGTCTAATGCTTGACGGAGCACTGTCAGGTGAATATACTGATTCATACGGTTTGTGATTACAGATCGGTTTTTATTTGGATAATAGACAGGACATTCAACCATGTGGACCCGATTGGGAATCTGGTGCCTGCTGGGGGCGTTTTTTGTGTGGGTGTTCAGCGGGATTTCATACTTCATGAACGTGGAAAATATCTGGAAGGACCTGACCCTTTCACGGTTTCTGGGAGAGTATACCGATTCCGTGGTATATGCCGTTCCCTGGCAGCCGGTAGAAGTTTTTCTGTATTTTTTCGTGGTGGACCTGCCGTTTTACGGGGTGCTTCTGGGACTGGGTACCCTGTTTCTGGCCATCAATATGGTGATCAATGTCCGGTGAGCACCGATCACGCAACTCCCCATCAGACCGGAAATATTTGAAAATGCTCCGGTCATGGACGGAATAAACATGATAAAAAATGGCGGAGAGGTAAAAAGATGGATAAAGAAAGACATATGACCAAAAAATTTGAAAAAGAGGCCCATGCCAAACGGATGACCCGGAGGCAGTTCATGCAGATTTCCGCTCTGACGGCAGCCGTCGGTCTGATGCCGATTTATGGGTGTGCCGTTGATCCGGTCACCGGCAAAAAAGAGCTGATGATGCTGACACAGGACCAGGAGATCTCCATTGACCGGCAGCAGTCTCCGTTCCAGCTATCATCTGATTACGGCATTGTCCAGAACGGTGCGCTGAATCAGTATATCAATCAAGTGGGCAGGAATTTGGTGCCGTTCACCCACCGGCCGTCCATGCCCTATAATTTTCAGTGTGTAAATGCCACGTATATCAATGCCTATGCCTTTCCCGGCGGATCAATTGCCGTGACCCGGGGGATTCTGCTGAGCCTGGAGAACGAGGCGGAGCTGGGCGCATTGCTGGGTCATGAGCTGGGCCATGTCAATGCCCGACACACCGCGGAACAGGTATCCAAGAGCCAACTGTCGTCTCTGGTGGTGGGAGGGCTGGCAATTCTGGCGGATTCACAGGCCAAAGGGATGGGAAATCTGACTCAGCAGCTGGGAGCACTGGGGCAGGGCCTGTATCTGGCCAAGTACAGCCGGGACAATGAACGGGAGGCGGATTTTCTAGGCCATGAATACATGGTAAAAGCAGGGTATGGATCCCCGGGTTCGTGGGGCTGATGGAAATGCTCGACTCTCTGAACAAACAGCAGCCCTCATCAGCCCAGATGCTGTTTTCCACCCATCCCATGAGCCATGAGCGCCTGGCTGCGGCAGTGCAGCGGGACCAGGGACCCTATGCCCGGACCCGGAACGCGCCGGTTCACCGGGAGCGCTACATGGATCAGACTGCGGCACTTCGTCAGCGGAAAAAAGTAATCGAACTGATGCAACAAGGAGAAAAATATCTGGGTCAGGAAAAATATGATGCCGCCCGGACCGCCTTCTTATCCGCACTGAAACAGGCTGATGACGATTATGCCGGGCATGTGCTTATGGCCAAGTGCCTCCTGGTTCAGAAAAAAATAAGGAAGCTGCTTCCTATGCCACAGCAGCCATTCAACTCTATCCCTCAGAACCCCAGGGACATTATGTGGCCGGCTTGGCCCATGTGAGTACCCGTCAGTTCGACAGAGCCCTGAACAATTTCATCCGCTGTGACCAGTTGCTGCCGGGGAACCCTCAGCTGACGTTTCATATGGGATATTGCCGGGAGAATCTGGGGCAGCGGCAAGTTGCGGCAAACAATTATGCGGCTTACTTGAAAATGGTCAATTACAAGTCCAATAAATATTCCCAGCATGCCTATAAGCGGTTGAAAGAATGGGGATATGCCCAGTAGCCGGTCCAAAGAACCGTTTTGGAATCTGGTGGACTCTGTCCGAACCATGACCCTGGCAACGGCCGGGGAAACCGGTCCCTGGTCGGCACCGGTATATTATCTTTATAGGGATAAACAATTTTATTTTTTTTCCAGTCCATCGTCCCGGCATATACAGGAGGGGGAGGGCCGGGCGTGTGCCGCCTCTATTTTTCGGGTTCATGACCGTGTGGATCGTCTGGAGGGACTGCAGATGAGTGGCAGTATTCAGGTCCAGAAACCCGGTGTCCGGGCAGCGGCGGCTGCAGGAGCCTATGCCCGGCGGTTCGGTATCACGGTGGCTGGTTCGGATTTTCTTGCGTTTTTTCAGCACGCATTCCATGCCCGATTATATGCGTTTTCTCCGGATCAGGTGTATCATATGAACAACCTCAAAGGGTTTGGAAACCGGGAACTGGTGATGGTATGAAATTCAGCAGTCTGAATCAATGTGTTGGGTTTCTGGAAAAGGAAAGAGAATTGATTCATATCCAGGAACCGGTGGACCCTTACCTGGAGATGGCGGAAATTACCCGGCGGGTATTTGAGGCCCGCGGCCCGGCCCTTTTGTTTGAAAATGTGAAAGGTGCTTCGTTTCCGGCTTTGTCCAATCTGTATGGCACATGGGAACGGACGATGAAAATTTTCGATCCGCAGTTGGCTCATGTCACGGCCCTGGTGGACCTGGCATCGGCACCCATGCAGGCCGTCAAATACCCGGGACGTCTGATCAAAGCGGGTTTGGCGTTGTCCCATGCCCTGCCGGTTCCGGTTCAGAAAAACCGAGCATTGACCTGTCTGACCCGGATTGACCAGCTGCCGCAGATCACCTGCTGGCCAAAAGATGGCGGTGCATTTGTGCTGCTACCCCAGGTATTTTCACAGGATCCGGACACGGATTCAATCCTGCGGTCCAACCTGGGCATGTACCGGATTCAGCTGTCTGGTAACCGGTACCGGCTCAATGAAGAAGTCGGGCTGCATTACCAGCTGAAAAGGGGAATCAGCGTTCATCACCAGAAAGCATTGGCCAGGGGGCAGGCATTGAAGGTATCCATTTTTATCGGCGGCCCTCCGGCCCATGCGCTGGCAGCTGTCATGCCGCTGCCCGAAGGGGTGCCCGAAGTTGCGTTTGCCGGAGCCCTGGCCGGTCGTAATTTCCGGTATATCCGGCACAACGGGTTTGTGGTTTCCCTGGATGCTGATTTCTGTATCACCGGATGGGTGTTGCCCGGACAGACAAAGCCGGAGGGTCCGTTTGGTGATCACCTGGGATACTATTCCAACACCCATGAATTTCCGGTCATCCGGGTGACGTCGGTGTGGCATCGCCCAAAAGCGATCTATCCGTTCACCGTGGTGGGACGGCCGCCTCAGGAGGACAGTCACTTTGGCCGGCTTATCCATGAGATCACCCGCAGCGCCATCCCTAAAACCATTCCCGGTGTTACTGCCGTGAATGCCGTAGACGCGGCCGGGGTTCATCCGCTGCTGCTGGCCAAGGCAAGGGAAGGATATCTGCCCTATGAACAAAGACAACCCAGAGAGCTGCTTACCCACGCCTGTGCCATTTTAGGGACAGGCCAGCTTTCTTTGGCCAAATATCTGATCATTGCAGCCCATGAGGATGATCCCGGACTGGATGTAAATAATGAAAAAGCGTTTCTGATTCACGTGCTGGAACGGCTGGATTTTTCGAGGGATCTGCATTTTCACACCCGTACCACCATGGACACCCTGGATTACTCCGGACAGCAGATCAACCAGGGTTCCAAATTGGTGATGACCGCTGCAGGCTCAGTCATGAGGCAGCTTATTTCCGAACTGCCTTCTGATTTTTCTTTACCGGAGCCGTTTACCAATGCCCGAATGGCAGGTCCGGGCATCTGCGTGATCCAGGGGCCGGCGTTTACGTCTCACCCTCGGGCACGGCAGCAGATGGGACCTCTGAAAAAATCCCTGGAAAGGATGCGGGACCTGTCTGGCCTGCCACTGATAGTAGTGGTGGATGATGCTGCTTTCTGTGCACTCACCTTTGCCAACTTTTTGTGGGTGACGTTCCTGCGGTCCAACCCTTCCCATGATATTTACGGGATCAAGGAAAAAACCGTTCATAAGCACTGGGGATGTGAGGGACTCCTGATTATCGACGCCCGCATCAAACCCTTTCATTCGGCTCCTCTGGCACCGGATCCGGAAGTGGCACGTCGGGTGGAGCAAATGGCCTGCCGGGGCGGCCCGCTTTACGACATTATTTGATTTGAAAAGGCATACAACCATGTTCAAACGCTTGAAATTTCTGATTTATACCCGGCCGTTTATCTGGTTTGCCTATTACTTGATCAAAGGGTACAACAGTACGTTCCGGCTGAAAATTGAAAATGAGGACCAGTGGAAAGCGCTGCTGGAACAAGGAAAACCGGTATTGCTGTGCACCTGGCATCAGCAGTTTTTTGCTGCCATCGCCCATTTCAAACAGTATGCCGTGTATCATCCCGGATTGATGATCTCGCAAAGCCGGGACGGAGATCTGATTTCCGGTGTGGCCAACCGGGTGGGATGGCATACCCCGAGAGGATCTTCATCCCGGGGGGGTAAGGAGGCTATGGCCGCCATGATTTCCCATTTGAATCAATATGGATTCGGGGCTCACATCCTGGATGGCCCCAGAGGGCCCATGGGCAGAATCAAGCCCGGGATCATCCGCATGGCCCATGCCACCGGGGTCCGGCTGGTGCCGTTTCACGTGACTGCCGACAAGGCCTGGTTCTTTAATTCCTGGGACCGATTTATGTTGCCCCGGCCGTTTTCCAAGGTCTGCATCACGTTTGGTGACAGCATCCTGCTGCCGCCGCTGGCGGGGCCTGACACCTTTGAACAGCAGCGTCGGGATCTGGAAACCAGGCTTTTACCCCGATTGTTTCATCTTCAGACCAAGGAGTGATTTCATGGGAAAAAACCATTGCCCTCTGTATTTTTTCATTTCCGGTTCAAGTTTCTGGCCATCACTTCCATTGCGTTCCTCATGTTTGTCATCCTGTCCAGTTCGTCAGACTTCAGCCGGTTCGCCGACAGCGCCCAGTTCAAACTGCTGGGTCCGTTTTTCATTCTCTCCGGGGTGATGTTCCTGGTGTTCAGGAAATTCCCCATCAAATGTCCCCACTGTGCCAGGGTCCTTCCCACTAAAAAAAACTGGACCTGTCCCCACTGCGGTAAAAAGCAGGGAAAGGAACGGTATCTGATGGAAAAATGTGTGCATTGTAAGCAGATGCTGGCCACCAGCGAATGTGATTTGTGCAAAAAAGAATTCCGGCTCTGATCGGTTTACAAATTCCGAGGGATCACACCACGCCGGTGAACTCCATGTTCAGTTTCTGCTGATAGTTCTCGATCAGTTTGAAAATTTCCTTGAGCATATGCCGGTCCAGATGGGACAGGTTGTCCGGGTTGATGTAGTTGTCCGGAGGCGTGCCTTCATCCATGATGTTGGTGATCTGACGTCGAAACCGAAGTGTCATTAGAAAATGGTAGGACTGGACCATGTTGTGATATTCCCTGGCCGTGAGGGCGTGCCGGGTATACAGCCGGAACAGCCGTCCTAAAGTATTGGTCTGGTAGATGTTGTTTTTCAGGGCGTACACCCGGGTGACGTCCGTGATGGGCAGCATGGCGTACTTGATGTCGAACGCGTTCTTGTGCCGGCCCCGGGACTCCACCTTCAGCTTGCCGAACAGCCCGATGGGCGGTTTGAAATACAGGGCGTTTTCTGTCATGTTGCGCAGGAAACCGGACCAGCCCCGGATCGAATCAAACAAATGGTCCTTGAGCCGGGATGCCAGGGTCAGGTCGCCATATATGCCCTTGAAGTCAAAAAAAATGCTGGAATACAGCAGGTCCTCAGGCTTGGCTTTTCGGATCCAGGTGTGGAAATATTGTTTCCACACAGACAACGGCTGGCACCATTTCGGATTTTTGGCCATGTTATTTCCATCGCAGAACCGGTATCCCGCCTTATCCAGTCGGGTGCATACCAGATCGGCCAGCCGGGCGAAATAATCGGCAGCGGCTGTTGCTTGTTTTTCTGATGAAGGGTCCGCGTATACAATGGCATTGTCCTGGTCCGATACCAGGGTCTGTTCCTCCCGTCCTTCCGATCCCATGGTGAGAAACACGAATTCACAGGGGGCGGGTCCGGTTTCCTCCAGGCAGAAATTCATGATTTTTCTAAGGATGGCATCGGAAAAAGTGGTGATCAGCCGGGTGATCACTTCCGGATTCAGGCCGTTGCGGATGGGATTCAGGACCATGCGGCACATTTTGGCATGAAAGTTTTCCAGATCTGCCATGGTTTTTGCAGCCGAAACGGATTTAAGCAGCAGATAGACGGCTTTTGTCTGGGCCGAGATTAAATCCTTTTCCGTGAGAATGCCGGAGATGTCGCCGGATTCTCCCCTCACGGCCAGGTGCCGCTTGTCCTTGTGTATCATGGTCAAAAATGCATCAAACACCAGGCTTTCCGCTGAAATGCTGATCACCGGCAATGACATGATTTCAGACACCGGCGTGTCAGACGGCAGGTCCCTGGCCAACAGCTTTTCCCGCAGGTCCGCATCCGTCACAATGCCGGTGATCAGCCGGGCATCATCCTTGACCAGGATGGCAGAGGCATTGGAACGGGACATTTTCCGGGCGGCCTGGTTTGCAGGGGTGTTCGCGGGGCAGGTGGCGATGTTGGCCCGGAAAATGGCAGATACCGGCTGATTGAAAAAGTCCCGATGGGATTGATCTTCTTTCATTTAAGCCCCCAGGGGTCAAAACAAGTGGGATCGATTTGGGGAAAATGAAGAATATCGAGATTGAACCACCCGGCGGTGAACATACCGGGAAACACCTTTTTGCGGGTGTGAAAATAGGCCACCTCTTTGTTATACCGCTTTGCGGCGTAGATGGCATTCAAGTAAAGATTCACCATCTCCAGGACCCGGGGATGGGCGGTTCCGATATCCCGGGTCAGAATATCCAGGTCTTTTGCCAGGCTGGACTGGGCCTGTTCAAATTCTGTCACCAGGTCTGGATCCAGGGGGGCCTCTGAATTCTGAAAACGGGACAGGAGGGTCTGGAGCTGTTCTGTGGTGTCGCCGATCCGGGAACGCACCGGTTCGTTATTGATGTCCGGTGCCAGAGACAACAGTTCCGGGATCAGGTGCAGCTGGTTTCGGCAGGCGGATACCGTCAGGTCTTTTGCCGCACGAATCCGGTTTTTGAGCGCAACATACTGGTGTAGCTGCCGAAAATGACGCAGATCACCACGATGGCGAAGACAACGGAACACAGGCCGGCAAAAGTGAGCCATGGTTTTTTCATGAACAAGCCTCCAGTTTCAAGGTGAACGGATTTACTGCTTATATTTGAGCCGTATCATGGGTGCTTTGGGGAATCAATATTTTAATCGGGCATAATAGGATTTTTCCGAAGCATGGATGGCATCCCCCAGAGTCAGAATGCCGTTGCTGTTCAATATCCGGATTAGTTTTAAAAAAATTTCCGCTGTGGTCAGGGCATCTCCCAAAGCGGTGTGCCGTCCCACAATGGAAATTCCCAGTCTCTGGGCAATGCTTTCCATGTCATGCTGTTCATACATCGGATGCAGAACCGCCGACAGCAGCAGTGTATCCAGTACGGGGTTGGTAAACCTGATACGGGTGGCGTTTTCCTTGAGTTTGAGCAGTTTCATGTCAAAAGCGATATTGTGGCCCACCAGCACGGTATCTGAAACAAACTGTCTGAACCGGGGCAGTACGGTTTCAATGGGATCTTTTTCCGCCACCATTTCCTGGTGGATGCCGTGGATCCGGTAGGAAGCCACCGGAATATCCCGCCCGGGATTCACCAGTTCTTCGAACACCTCATCAGACAGGAGGCGGCCGTTGACAATTCTTACCGCTCCCATGGAGAGGATCTCGTCCCCGCCTTCAGGGTTCAATCCTGTGGCCTCCGTATCAAACACCGTATACGAAAGATCAGAGAGCCGGGTGTCCAGCAGGGTCTGGTTATCATTTCTGATCTTGAACAGGTCGAAATCGTAAAACTCAGGCCTGGAACCTGCCAGAACCGGTGTCCGGTGAGAGATTGAAGGCAGTTCCGTGGATTTTTTCACGGATAAAATGACATGGGAGAATTGTGTTTCGCCCGATTCCGGGACATTCAATCGGGCGTTGTTGAGCGTAAGAATGGATTTAAATCCGGGCAGTGCGTTGATGGTCGTTTTTATGATGGTGTTCAGGGCTGGCTTGTCTACTGGCATGCCGTCCCAGGCAATGTCGAACCGAATCCGGTCGGAATCGTCAATGACGGTCAGGTCGAATTCAATGGCATAGGTCCAGTCTGACAGTGTCCTGAACAGGAACACAATCGCCCGGGTAAAAGAATAGGTGTCTGCCGTGATCCATTCATTGCGGAAAAGGTTGTGCACATTGATTCGGATATCATGGGTTTTTCCGGTCAGCTTCTGGATTTTGAAAAGAAACGAAGCCAAATTGAGCCGGGAAAGGGGCAGGCGGGAAAGATAGGTGTTCTGGATGGTATCTGCCAGGTGAATGAATTGTTGTTCCACAACACTTTGTTGTTCCAGGATTTTGTGAAAATCAGTCAGATCCCGCTGCATGATTTTGAATTTTTCAACATCCCGGGTGATGTCAAGGATGGCCAGAATAAATCCGGTGATCCGGTTGGTTTTGTCCAGAACCGGGATGGTTTCCACACTTACCAGACTGTTGTCCCCTATAGGCGTGATAAAAAAGGACCCGGCACTGTTTTTGCCTGAGGCAAGCTGTTCATTGATTTCTTCCATGGCATGGGAAATCAGGTTCTTATCCACCAGATGAAAGATGGATCGGCCTAGACCCATGAATTGTTCTGTCTTTTTCCGGGCCATGGTGCAGGTGAAGATTTGTCTGGCCAGAGAGTTGTACAACAGTATCCGGCCGTTTTGATTGCAGATGATCACTCCCTGGGGCAGTTCGCCCATAATGGCGGCCAGCAGGTTTCTTTCCTGATCGGTCTCCTTTCTGGCCGTCACCATCTGAGCTTTGATGTCCTGGTTTAATTTTTCAAAGGTATCTGCAAAGGTATTGATGGTGCGGACCAGGGCTCGGATGTCTTGATTCCCGGTGACCGGGATGCGCAGGGACGGGTTGGATGCATAAATCAGGGCCACATCCCCGGACATTTTTTTGACCGGTTTGATATAATTGGCGTAAACCAGATCGGACAACGCCCAGAATACCAGGGCCAGCAGCAGGCTGCCTGTCAGCAGAACCACCAGGTGATCCCGGATCAAATTGATCACCGTTTCCGTCTGAGCGGGAGTCAGGCGAAACCAGATAAACAGGGCCATGCCCGCGACGATCATCAGGATAATAGCGGCGGCGGCCAGAACAAAGACCCAGAATCGGCGGCTCAGGGTCATGGCACATAAATATTAAGAATTCCGGACACCTTCCGGTGTCCGGAATTCTTTTTAAACATGTTATGAGTTAGTGCCAGGGTTTATCCCCACCATCCCCAGCTGAATGACGACACAAACAGGATGCAGAAGATCAGGGTTGCAATGAGATATTTGTCTTCCAAAGCCATGGTTGCCTCCTTTAAAGATTTAGATTTCAGTTTTTCCGGGCTGTTCGGATCAATCGTCGGCCTCCTTGGTTACATCCATGGTCTCTTCATCCGCCCGCCGGATCTGTTCAGCGGATGTAGTGGACATCTCCGCTTTAAAGCAAAGCCCCCACATCATTACGATACCTATGATCCACCAGATGATTTGCCAGGACCAGATGGGAGGGAATCCGGCAAAGGAGATGGCCTTGTTTCCGATGAGCACGCCGGGCCCTAAGGCCAAAAGATACCAGACCGGCACGGCAATTTTCATATACCCTCGCCATCTCAGACCTTTTTCCGTCGGGGCATCCACGGAATTGAGCCATTCCCGGACCTCTTTTTGCCGGGCAATGGTTTCTTCGCTGTCCTTCATGCCCATGCCTCGGCACAGATATGCCACACCCAGGCCGACGAAAATCCCCCATCCAGCCGTGTGGATGGACAAAGGATATTTCCAGACATAATAGGTGAGGAAACAGGCGATAATGGCACAGATCAGCCCTAAGACCACGCCGATGCTGGGGAATCTAAATCCCCAGTGGACCCCCAGGAGACACAGGTACATGATGGTACCGAATGCCGTGGCAAACCCGCCGATCATGACAATGGCATCTGTGGAGGTCAGCGACACCACCACGGCGCTACCGCCAGGATGGTGGCAAAGATCCGGTTGGTCCAGATCTGTTCGGAATGGGATCCGCCCTGTTTTCGGACATACCGCCACCACACATCACGCTGGATGATGGTGCCGCCGGTGCCGATATATGGCGCCGCCGTGGAGTGGATGGCGGCAATGGCCCCCATGAACACAAGTCCCAGGACCGGGCCGGGCAGGAATTTGGTCATGAGCATGGGCACGACATCTCCGTCCACCTGAGGCGCCAGCCGGCCGGCCTCCATGAGAATCCGGGCACCCATTCCCTGGAACGCGGTGAAAAAGAAAAGAGCCAGGCCCACCACAAAGGTGGACATGAACACCTGCTGCCAGGCCAGAGGCTTGGGAGAGGCGATCCCGAAGTTCCACAAGGTGAATGCCGGAGACGACTGGATCCCCATGAGGGCGAACATGTAAGTGAGAATCATCACCGCCGTCCACCCGCCGGTTCCCAGGCCGAAGTGAATCAGACCAGGTACCTGCATGTATTTGTCCTCGATCCCTGCCAGTGATGCGGAAAATCCGGACCAGCCACCGAACAGAGGACTGGTGATGGTGTAAAATCCCAGCAGAATGATGCCGCCTACCAGCAGGCAGAACTGAAGCACTCCCACCCAGGTGGAGGCTTTCAATCCGCCGGTGACCACATAAAACCATACAATGGCGGCCATGAAAATCAAGCCGATGGTTTCAGGCACGCCGGCAGCCCAGTAGAACAGCTTGGCTGCGGCAATGAGCTGAAGCCCGGAGTAGAAAATGGAGTAGAGAAACGCTGCCAGTACCGTCAGCCACCGGACCGCCTCATTATTGTAATAATAAGCGAACATGTCTCCGGGGGTGATGAACCCGTAGCGCTTGCCCATCAGCCAGTTGCGCTTGGCAAAGAACGCACCGGTGATCGGGATGGTGAGCACGTAAAAAGATGCATAGGCGTATACCAGCCCGGCTTTCCAGATCAAACCCGGATGACCGATGAATGTCCACCCTGAAAACGAGGCAGCCGTGGCTGCCATCAAAAAAGCGATAAACGGAATGGAGCGGCCGGCAATGGCATAACCCGAGGCTTTTTTTTCAGTGAAAAATCCTTTCAGGCCCCACCAGAAACAGTAGATGATGTACAGTACCAGAAAAATCCAAACCCAAATTTTTGGATCCATAACTTGTTCCCTCCTGTTGTCTCATTATTGAGAATTGATCGGATCATGCATGATCTTCATAAATCAGGGCATCCTTAGGGCATACATACCACCTCCTTTCGCTGATTGGATGGCTGCAGGTATTTACAAGCAGTTTGAATCATGCCTGTTTGCCGTATCCGATCTTTCCCAGAGAGATCTCGATTTCTCCCAGGATGGTGTCGTCATCGATGGTGGCGGGAACCTTGTACGCTTTTTTGTCGGCAATAGCCCGCATGGTCCCCCGCAGGATTTTACCTGACCGGGTTTTGGGCAGGCGCTGCACCACCACGGCTTTCTTAAAGGCTGCAACCGGGCCAATGGTGTCTCTGACACGCTGCACTGCCTCTTTAATAATATCGTCATGGTTCCGGTCCACGCCGGCGTAAGCACCAGAAGCCCCAGGGGAACCTGTCCCTTGAGGCTGTCTTCTACTCCCATGACCGCACATTCCGCCACGTCCGGGTGTCCGGCGATCACCTCTTCCATGGCGCCGGTGGACAGGCGGTGGCCGGCCACGTTAATGATATCGTCCGTCCGTGCCATGACAAACACATACCCGTCCTCGTCGATGTATCCGGCGTCCGCGGTTTCATAATACCCCGGGAATGTGGTCAGGTAGGCGGAAATATATCTCTGGTCATTCTGCCACAACGTCGGCAGGGTGCCCGGCGGCAAAGGCAGTTTTGCCACAATTGCCCCGATTTTTGGGGACCTACCGATTGTCCGGTTTCGTCCAGCACGGCCAGGTTCCAGCCAGGGGCCGCCTTAGTGGGGGACCCGGGTTTGACGTCGAACCGGTGAAGTCCCACACAGTTGGCGGCAATTGCCCATCCGGTTTCGGTCTGCCACCAGTGGTCGATCACCGGTATTTTCAGGCTGTTCTCGGCCCAGGACAGGGTGTCCGGATCGGTGCGTTCCCCGGCCAGAAACAGATATTTGAAATGGGACAGGTCAAAATCCGCCATCATCCGTGCCTGAGGATCCTGCTGCTTAATGGCCCTAAACGCGGTAGGGGCCGTAAACATGGTTTTTACCTTGTGCTGGGAGATGACCCGCCAGAAGGCCGATGCGTCCGGAGTTCCCACGGGTTTGCCTTCATACACAATAGTGGTGCACCCCTTGAATAAGGGGGCGTAAACAATGTAGGAATGGCCCACTACCCAGCCGATGTCCGATGCAGCCCAGTACACATCCCCCTGTTCAACTCCGTAAATGGCGTTCATGGTCCATTTCAACGCCACCATGTGGCCCCCGTTGTCCCGGACAATGCCTTTGGGCTGGCCTGTGGTACCCGAGGTATACAGGATATAGAGCGGATCGGTGGCGGCCACTGGCACGCAGTCGGCAGGTGCGGCCTGTTTCATAACATGGTTCCAGTCAAAATCCCGTCCGGGCACCAGATTAGCCGTGGACTGGGGCCGCTGAAAAATGATGCAGGATTCCGGCTTGGTATCAGACAGGTCAATAGCCTTGTCCAGCAGGGGTTTGTATTCGATCACCCGAGTTATTTCGATACCGCAGGATGCGGAAACGATCACTTTGGGTTTGGCGTCGTTGATCCGGGTGGCCAGTTCATGGGCCGCGAAACCGCCGAACACCACGGAATGGATGGCTCCGATCCTGGCACAGGCCAGCATGGCGAACACAGCTTGAGGAATCATGGGCATGTAAATGATCACCCGGTCTCCCTTGGTCACTCCCCGGTCCTTGAGAACGCCTGCAAAGCGGGCCACCTGATCCTTCAGATCCAGATAAGTATAGGTGGTGATGGTGTTTGTCACCGGACTGTCATAGATGATGGCCGGCTGATCCCCCTGTCCCTCATCTACATGCAGGTCCACGGCATTGTAGCAGGTATTGGTTTCGCCGCCGGCAAACCATCGGTAGAACGGTTCATTGGAATCATCCAGCACCTTGTCCCATTTTTTATACCAGTGGCATTCTTCGGCAATGGGGCCCCAGAAACCTTCCGGATCACTGATGGATTGATTATAAGCTTGATCATACAGATTGGGCATGGAATTTCCTCCTCGCATTGACAGCGCAGCGCATTATTTTTGAACCATCTTCTTGATCTCTTCCACCACTTCCGGGTTGGCCAGGGTCATGACATCCCCTACATCGCCTCTGTTAGAGATGGCCCCCAGGACCCGGCGCATGATTTTGCCGGAACGGGTTTTGGGCATATCCGGCACCAGCCATACTTTCCGGGGTTTGGCGATTTTTCCGATCTGGTCGCACACTGCATCGGAGATCTTTTTTGCCAATTCCTCAGACGGTTGAATTCCGGTTTTCAAAGCAATGTACAGATCCGGTTCTTTGCCCTTGATTTCATGGGACACCGGCACCACTGCGGCTTCGGCGACCTCTTCCACCACTAGAGCCGCAGATTCGATCTCTTTGGTGCCCAGGCGATGGCCGGACACATTGATGACGTCGTCGATCCGTCCCAGGATCCGGAAATATCCGTCTTCCGCCACCATGGCCGCATCACCGGCCAGATAGGGCCAGTCTCTCCAGTCCTTGCTGTCCGGATTTGTGCAGATGGAGGCGAAATAGGTGTCCACAAACCGCTGGCGGTTGCCCCAGATAGTCTGGAACTGCCCTGGCCAGGGGTTGCGGATGCAGATGTTGCCGGCAATGCCGGGCTGGGTGATCTCATGGCCCTCATCATCCAGAATGAAGGGATGGATGCCCGGAACCCCGGGACCGGCGCTGCCCGGTTTCATGGGCTTGATGCCCGGCACGGTGGAGCAAAGGAATCCGCCGGTCTCGGTCTGCCACCAAGTGTCCACGATAATGGCTTCTTTCTTGCCCACCGCGCTTTCATACCATTTCCACACTTCCGGCTCGATGGGTTCGCCCACCGTGGTCATGTGTTTGAAATGGTAGGTGTATTTGGCCGGCTCGTCCGGTCCCAGTTTTCTCAGGGCCCGGATGGCCGTGGGGGCGGTGTGGAAAATGTTGACATCCAGTTCCTGAGCGATACGCCAGGAACGGCCGGCATCCGGATAGGTGGGTACCCCTTCGTAGATTACGGTGGAGGCGCACAGGGCCAAAGGCCCGTAAACGATAAAGGAATGGCCCGTGATCCATCCGATGTCAGCCATGCACCAGTACACATCTTCGGGATGAATATCCTGGATATACTTAGACATGGCCGTGACATAGGCCAGGTATCCGCCGGTGCCGTGTTGACAGCCTTTGGGCTTGCCGGTGGTACCGCTGGTGTACATAAGGAACAGTGGCTCTTCGGACAGCATTTTTTCCGGGTCGATACGCTTGCCGTAGTGGTTTTTCAGTTCTTCGTTCACAAACACATCCCGGCCGTCCAGCATGGGGGTGGAGGAAGAGTATTTGCCCGGATACCTCTGCCATACCAGGACTTTGTCCACCACCTGACCCTGTTTTTCGGAAATTTTGACGGCCTCATCCGCATGCTGCTTGTGGTTGAGCAGTTTGCCGGCCCGATAATAAGCGTCCATGGTGATAAGGACCCGGGAATTGGAATCCACAACCCGGTCGGCACAGGCGGAGGCTGAGAACCCGCCGAAGACGACGGAATGGATCACGCCCAGCCTGGCGCAGGCCAGCATGGTAATGGGCAGTTCGGCGGACATTGGCATGTGAATGGTGACCCGGTCGCCGCGTTTGAGCCCTGCAAAATCCCGGAGTAATGAGGCAAACTCGTTGACGCGGACATACAGTTCCTGATAAGTGATATGGTCGATCCGTTCCTCTTCCAGTTCCGGGACAAAATGGATGGCGGTCTTGTTTTTGTTGTCTTTCAGATGGCGGTCGATGCAGTTGTAGCTGGCATTGATCAGGCCGCCTTTGAACCATTTGTAGCAGGGCGCATCACTGGTGTCCAGGACCTCGTCCCAGTATTTGTACCAGGTGAGCATTTCAGCGAAATCCGTGTAATAATCCGGAAAATTGTCCAGGTTGAAGCGGTCATAGATGGCGGGGTCGGTCAGATTGGCCTGGCCGATGAATTTGGAAGACGGATAATAATAATCTTCTTCCTTCCAGTGGACAGCGATTTGGGCTTCCGTGGTCTCGACAACATCTTTTCTGCTCATGCGGATCTCCTTTAGTTATAATGTTAATTATCTGAAATAATTATAATTATTGAAAAATTCCGGATAGCTATCACCTCCTTTTCCCTGATGTCTTTTTCACGGAAAAATTGCGAAAGAAAACACGCAGCAACCTGTTAAATTACATTATGGTTTTATTTGTTCATCCGGATATGCCGGATGGTATTCCGCCTGCTTCAGAAATCAAGTGCAGTTCGCGGCAAAGTTCAGCAGTGAGGTTGAAAATGAAAATTATTTACTGAATTATATTTTTCTGTTTACTTACCACATATTCATATTGACCGATGAAGTCAATGAAAAAAATTTTTTAAAAAATGGGTGACTCCGCTGCCCGGAAAAAATCATTGCCTTGAAAAGCTCGTGCAGGTATAGTTATTAAGCATGGAGTAACACGGTAACAGATAAAAATAAGGATTCAACCATGAAGCGACCGATTGATAATTTTTGGCAGTTGAAACTTGATGAAGTCAAGGAAGCCCTTGAAAAGAACCGGTTTGAGGTGTTTGTTGCAGGATCTGCAGTTGATGCTAAAGATCTGGCCCTGAATCAAATCATTCCGTCTCTGGACATCAAAACCGTTTCATGGGGGGGGTCCATGTCGTTTGTGGCCACAGGCTTGTTTCATGCATTAATGGATCGCAAGGATCTGGAGATCATCAACACCTTTGACAAAACCCTGTCTTTTGAAGAAATGATGGAAACGCGGCGAAAGTCTCTGTTGACAGATCTGTTCATCACTGGCACCAATGCCCTGACCGAAGCGGGGCAACTGGTGAATTTGGACATGATCGGCAACAGGGTGGGAGCCATGATGTGGGGCCCGAAATATGTGCTGTTGATCATCGGACGAAACAAACTGTGTGCCGATCTGGAAGATGCCATGTTCCGGATCAAAAATTATGCGGCTCCGGTGAACACCATGAATTTGGATAAAAAGACGCCTTGTGCCGCCACGGGTGTGTGCCAGGACTGCGCCAGTCCCGACCGGATCTGTAACTACTGGACCATTATCGAGAAATCCTTTGTGAAGCACCGGATTAAAATCATTTTGGTCAACGAAGACTTAGGGTTTTAATCATGCAGACCATCGCGGTGTTTCAACAAAATGGTTCTGCAGAAACCAAGATCAAGGGCATCCGGGAGTTCGGGGGCAACCGGTTTGATATCAAAGTGTTTGATGTGGAACCGGATCTGCCCCCGGTGCTGGATGATACCTCTCCATACCTGCCGGAACGGATCGATGCGGATCTGGTTCTGGACTATCTCAAACATTATGATTTGTCCGAAGATTTGAGCCGGTTGTGTGAGAAACAGGGGGTTCCCATGGTTTCATCCGGCAAAAAACTTCAGTGCGGCCATGCATTCTGCCCTCCTATCTGCTGTGCATTGCGGGAAAGCGGTTCTCTGGGAGACTATGGCAGGCTGTTCGGTATGCCCCGGATCACGGTGGAACTGGATGATGACCGGATCGAGCGTATCCTTGTGCATCGGGGCGCGCCCTGCGGTGCCACCTGGTTAGCCGCTCAAAAGGTCAGGGGGCTGACCCTGGAAAAGGCCATGACCCGGTTCGGACTGGAGGTCCAGTTCTTCTGCTCCGCCAATCCGGCCGGATGGGATCCGCTCTGGGGCAAAAGCCCGGTTCATCTGGCAGCAGATGTTCACACGGCCGCGTTAAAGACCAGCCTGAGAAAAAATCGCGTATTCCCTAATACCTGATTTCAAACCCGATGAAATCGATCTGTGCCGGCGGGGGGCCCTCAATGACCTGGATTACCCGGGCAGCGGGGGGACCATGGCGGCACCAATCCACCATCCGGGCCACGGCTTCGGCAGTTCCCTGGAAGACCGCTTCCACCGATCCGTTGGCCAGGTTTTTCACATATCCGGTCACTTTTGCTGTCTGAGCCGCTTTCTGGGTTTCCAGGCGATAGTAAACCCCCTGGACCTTTCCGGAAATCGTCACTTTTTTGGTAACCGTGTCTGACATGTTGCCTCCTGCTTTAGGTGATCTGGTTGTCAACGGACGCAACACGGCTGGTGTCACCATATCCCGGCCGAATTTTTCATAGATGCAGTCCATGGCCCGGTCCACAGACTCCCACTGTTTTTTGATTCATGATCCGGCAATGACACCAGGTCCAGTTGAACCGGCTCATTTTGCGCATGCAGATGGGAGACTCCCACGCCCAGAAGGCGAATGGGCTTGGAATTGTTCACCTTCCCGAACAGGTCCCGGGCCTGGGAAAAAATCGCTTCGGTCGAACCGGTCCGGTTCTGAAGCTTGCGCGTCCGGGTGATCTGGGTAAAGTCGGAAAACTTGATTTTGATGAACACGCTTTCACTTGTCAGCTGTTTCTGTCTCAATTCCCGTCCCACCCGGCCGGCCAGAGACAACAGAATCCTTTGGGCCGCACCGGCATCTGAAATGTCCTTTTCCAGGGTAATCTCGTTTGAAATGGATTTTCGGGTCGTTTCGGTCCGGACCGGGTCATTATCGATGCCTCGGCTAAGCTCGAACAGCCGGTGACCGAACTTGCCGAATTTCCGGGTCAGTAAAGAAAGACCGAACCGCTGGATATCTCCGAGCGTCTGAATATTGAGTTCGGTCATCCGGGCCATGGCCTGTTTTCCCACGCCCGGGACCTTGCGGATGGGCAGGGTCAGGATCATTTGAGGCATCTGTTCTCTGGTAATAAAGGTGAGCCCGTCCGGCTTGTTCATGTCGGAAGCGATTTTGGCCAGGAATTTCACTGGCGCGATACCGATGGAGCAGGTCAGGGACAGGTCGTTAAAGATAAGGTGCTTTATTTTTCGGGCGATGACCTGGGGCGGGCCGAACAGGGTGGTACAGCCGGTCACATCGGCATAGGCTTCATCAATAGACACCGGTTCCATCATCGGCGTGAACCGGGAAACGATCTCCATGATTTTTCGGGAAGCGGCCGTATATTTTGCCCGGCTTCCCGGTACCACCACCAGATGAGGGCAGCGCTGCCTGGCCTGGAAAAGGGGCATGGCCGAGTGGATCCCGAACCGCCTGGCTTCGTAGCTGGCCGTGGACACCACGGCCCGGGGTGAGTCGCCGCACACCACGATGGGCCGGTGTCTCAGTTCGGGGTTGTCCCGCTGTTCCACCGCTGCAAAAAACGCGTCCATGTCAATGTGCAGGATCATGGATGGGTATCCTGTCTGAATCCGGGTTTCACAATTTTCGTTCGTACGTTCATACCATAGGCCCTGTCACGGCAACGTGTCAAGATATGAAAGCCGGATGCCAAGGGGAAAAACAGGAGTTGTCATACCGTACTGACTTCTGGTATGGTTTCTGCGTGAATGGCAGGGACGGGGAAATCACTGGTATCGACGGGTTCAGATGGAGGGATATGCCGTTTTTAAAACTATTGTGCGGGCTGTTGCTTTTTTGCGGGATCCTGGCCGGATGTTCGGATAACCGGGAAACACCGGAAATCGAAAAAACCGCAGCATCCGGTCTGACTGAAGACGAAAAAACCGTCGGCACGGGTGTATGCGGCCCTGCCGGAAAAGATTGACTGGCTGACCAATGACACGGATCCGGTGTTTGCTTCGCCGGATGCGCGCAAAGGCGGATTGTTCCGTGCAGCCCTGCTCAGTTTTCCCATGACTTTCCGGGTGGTGGGACCCGATTCCAACGGCAGTTTCCGTTCCGCAATTCTGGACAATCAGCTGTCTTTGATCAATATTCATCCCAACACCGGCAACATCATTGCTGAGCTGGCCACCCACTGGGCGTTCGATCCGGACAAAAAAACCATGTATTTCAAGCTGGACAGAGATGCCAGATGGTCGGACGGCAAACCGGTCACCGGATGGGATTATGCCTATACCCTGACCTTTATGCGGTCTGAACATATTATCGCACCCTGGTACAATGATTACTATTCACGGGAGATTGAAAAAGTCATGGTGTTTGACGATTACACCATCGGTGTGAAAAGCACCAAGGCGGTGCCGGACCTGCATCTGAAGCTGGGCATCAGCCCCATACCCGAGCATTTTTTCCATCCTCTGAAAAAAGATTTTACCTCCGAGTACAACTGGGCCGTGGTGCCCAATACCGGGCCTTACCAGATTTCTGAATTCAAAAAAGGGCGCTATATCCGGTTTGCCCGCAAAAAGGACTGGTGGGCAAAAGACCGGCGCTATTTCAGACACCGGTTCAATGTGGACACGGTTCAGTTTACCGTAATCCGGGATTTCAATCTGCAGTGGGAATATTTCAAGAAAGGGGAGCTGGAAACCTTTGGCCTGGTCCAGCCCAAATACTGGTACGACAAATCCCGGACCCGGGTGATCGACAACGGATATGTCCACCGGATCTGGTTTTTCAATGACCTGCCCCGGCCCAGCCATGGCATGTGGCTCAATCTTGACAGACCGGTGTTTTCCGACCGCTACCGCCGCATGGCGTTTGCTCATGCCATGAACATCAACAAGGTGATCGAAAAAGTGCTGCGGGGCGATTATTTCCGGCTGGCCCAGCCGTTTTTCGGATATGGGGAATATACCGACATCACCATTATTCCCCTGGCCTATAATGTGGACAAAGTGCAGTCCTTGATGACAGGACAGGGATGGCATCGGGGAGAGGACGGGATTTGGTCCCGGGAGGGGCAGCGGTTTTCCGTCACCGTCACCTACGGGTATGAGGATCACATGCCTCAGCTGGTGGTGCTCAAGGAAGAGGCTCGCAAAGCCGGCATCGAGTTGAAACTGGAAAAACTGGACCCGTCTGCCATGTTCAAGAAGTTTCTGGAAAAACAGCATGACGTGGCCTGGATGGGATGGAGCACCAGTATGCGGCCGTCCTACTGGGAGGGATGGCATTCGGACAACGCCCACAAGCCCCAGACCAACAATATCACCAATACCGATGATCCGGAGCTGGATGCCCTGATCGAGCGGTACCGGGAAAGCCTGGAGGAAGACGAACGCACCCGGCTGTCCAAAGCCATACAGAACAAAATCCATGAGGTGTGTGCCTATGTACCTACATTCATGGTGCCGTACGTGCGGTCCGCTTTCTGGCGATGGCTGAAACTGCCCGAATTTCACGGCACCCGCATGTCTGACAGCCTGTTTGATCCGTTTTCATCCACTGTGGGCGGGCTTTTCTGGATGGATCCGGACCTGTATGAGGACACAGTTCCCGCCATGAAACAGGGACTCTCCCTGCCGCCGGTCACCATTCTGGATACCCGGTTCCAGGTGACAGGAGAACCGATGTGACAACACAAATTTTGCTGGGCATCAACGATCTGGTGGTGGAATTTGCCACGGAACAGGGGCGGGTGAGGGGGGTGGACCATGTCAGCCTTGAACTGGAAAACGGGCGGATTCTGGGAATCGCCGGAGAATCCGGGTGTGGTAAAAGTGTGACTGCGTTGAGTATCATGAGGCTGTTGCCCAAACCGGTGTCAAAGATTGCCAAAGGCAGAATTCTGTACCAGGGGCAGGATCTGCTGACCCTGCCGGTTCAGGAGATGCAGAAGATCCGGGGCCGGAAAATCGCCATGATTTTTCAGGAGCCCATGACCGCCCTGAACCCGGTGCATACGGCCGGCCGGCAGATGAAAGAGGTGTTTTCCCTGCATTTTCCGGAAATGACGTCGGACCGCAGACATGCCAGGGTCATGGAGATGCTTGACCGGGTGGGTATTCCGGATCCGGGCCGGGTCATGGATAAATATCCTCACCAACTTTCCGGAGGGATCCGCCAGCGGGTGATGATCGCCATGGCCCTGAGCTGTGAACCGGATATCCTGATTGCTGACGAACCCACCACCGCCCTGGATGTAACCATTCAGGCACAGATTCTGGACCTGATCAAGGAGTTACAGAAAAGATCGGGCATGTCGATTATCCTTATTACCCATGATTTGGGCGTGATCGCGGAAAACTGTGATCAAGTGGCGGTCATGTATGCCGGACAGATTGTGGAAGCCGGGGATGTCCGCGCCCTTTTCAAGCGTCCACTTCATCCCTATACCAAAGGACTGCTTGTTTCGATTCCTTCACTGAGCAAACGCAGAAAAACCCGGTTGCCAACCATTGCCGGCAGTGTTCCGGATTTGGCCCATATGCCTGACGGTTGCCGGTTTGCAGACAGATGCCCGGAAGTCGTCGATATATGTCGACGACAGACGCCGTTATTGAGATTTGCAGGAAAAGGGCGGACAGCCGCCTGCCATCTGGTGCCGGATAATTCAGGCCAAAAAAGAACTGAATAAAAAAAAAATCCTTGATTTTTGGGACAAACCGAATAATATACAGTGAAAGCCGGGATAGTAAAGGCTTTGCAGTTTCGTTCTAAAGGCAAGACCCGTTCATTCCAATGGTTCGTCCTGAAGTTTGAAACTACCCCAAATTTTTACCTAAAGTAAGGAGAAAGTTGTAATGGCAAATGGGATTGTAAAATGGTTTAATGATGCAAAAGGGTATGGATTTATCGAACAGGAAGACGGGCCTGACGTTTTTGTACATCATACAGGGATCAGCGCCACCGGTTTTAGGTCCCTGAACGAGGGAGACCGGGTGACCTTTGATATTGAAGATGGTCAGAAAGGTCCCGCTGCAGTCAACGTTGTCGTACAATAGTTTGTTTGTGATTTGAATTTTATAAGGGTTTTGCACTGAAGCATGATGTAAAGCCCTTTTGTTTTACCCCGGTATAGGAAGGATGGCATGGCAATCCTGGAAGTCAGCCGGCTCAAGAAGTATTTTCCCGTGCGGGGGGGTGTGTTTCTCAGACGAACCGGCTGGGTCCACGCAGTGGATGATGTCTCCTTTTCTGTGGAAAAATCAGAGACATTCGGTCTGGTGGGGGAGTCCGGTTGTGGCAAAACCACACTGGGAAGATGTATCATGGGGTTGTACGACCCCACTGAAGGGGAGGTGTCCGTCCGTGGGAAATCCTTGTCCGGCCTGACCGCTTTTCAGAAAAAAGATCTATCCTCCCATCTACAGATGATCTTTCAGGATCCGTTTGAATCACTGGATCCCCGGCAGACGGTTCAACAGATTCTGGAAGAAAAATACAGAATTCATGGATACCGTTCAGCCAATCTGACCGGAGAAATCCGACAACTGCTGTCTCGTGTCGGTCTCTCGAAAGACAGCCTGTCTAAATATCCCCATGAGTTTTCAGGCGGACAACGCCAGCGCATCGGAATTGCAAGGGCTGTGAGCATGGATCCCAAGATCATCATCTGTGATGAACCGGTGTCCGCTCTGGATGTGTCCGTCCAGTCTAAAATCCTGAACCTGCTGCTGGATCTGCAGCAAACCCTGGGGCTGACCTATGTGTTTATCTCCCATGACCTTTCCGTGGTCCGGCACATGGCAGACAAAATCGCGGTGATGTACCTGGGCTGCATTGTGGAGATGGGGGATGCCAGGGATATCTATGAAACACCCCGACACCCCTATACCCGGGCATTGCTTTCCGCGGTGCCGGTTCCGGACCCTGAAACAGAGCGGCACCGGATTATTCTCAAAGGTGAGATCCCTTCCGTGGAAAATCCCCCTTCAGGGTGCCGGTTTCACACCCGATGCCCCCATGCAGAAGTGGTCTGCTTCCAGAAAATACCGCCATTGTATCCAAGGAGAAAGGCAGGCAGTCATGTGGCGGCCTGTCATTTTTTCTAATCAGGATGAACCACTCATCTTTTCAGAGTTTCGAAAAAAAACGGGTCGGTTTGCCGGCTTTGGTGTTGCGCAAAACACGCTTCAATGATAGTCTTCCTACTCACCTAAATGCAAAAAAATAATTCAAATTGAGAAAAATGAGGAACGACCCATGATTAGAAAAATCCTTGTATGGTTGACAGGGATCTGTATTTTAGGTTTACCCGCAGGCGTGTCAGCAGCTCAGGAAATTGTGGATCGAATTGTTGCGGTGGTCAACGATGATATCATTACCCTGTCGCAGCTGCACAAGGTGGTTCAGCCTTATCTCAAACAGGTGTCGGAGTCCCAGCGAACCGAGGTGGATAAGAAGAAGTTGGTCGAAACAATTGAAAGCGACATGCTTAAGACCCTGATCAGCCGGACCCTGACCAAACAGGAAGCGGTCCGGCAACAGATCTCGGTTTCGGATGAAGATGTGAACGCCGCCATTGAAAACTTCAAAAAGCAGAACGGACTGGATCAGGAAGGACTGGAACAGGCCCTTGCCGCAGACGGTATGTCCGTGGACAAATACCGGGAACGTGTCCGAGAAGATATGATTCAGACATTGCTGATCAATCGGGTCATCCGGTCCCGGATCATTGTGACCCAGGCGGATGTCGAAGCGTATTATCATGCCCACCCGGAAAAATTCAAAGGGGATGAAAAATACTACCTTCGAAACATTCTTGTGGCGACGGAATCAGAGGCGCAGCAGGTGTTGTCCAGGCTTGATCAGGGCCTTTCCTTTCCCGAGGCGGCCCGGCAATTTTCCTTGGCCCCCAACGCCGATGAGGGCGGAGATCTGGGCGTATTTGATATCCATACATTCAATGATACCATCAAAGCGGCGGTTCAGCCGTTGAAACAAGGAGAATATTCTAAAGTTGTGTCAACCCAGCAGGGATTTCAGATTATTTACGTGGAAGAAATTCAATCGGCTGGAAAGACTTTGGATCAGGCCAGAGAAGAAATCCAAGAGATCCTGTACCAGGAAGAGGGGGAAGAGAAATTCTCCATATGGATCGAATCATTGAAGAAAAATGCCCACATCAAGATCATGTTGTAATGGAACATGCTGGATTTTGAAACAGAGGCGATTCTCCTGCGCCGTATCGAGTATGGGGATCATGATGTGATCATCACGTTCATGACCAAAGACAGAGGCAAGATCACGGTCATGGCCAGGAATGCAAAAAAGAGCGTCAGACGATTTTCCGGATCCCTGGATCTGTTTTCCTTTAACCATATTCAGTGCCGGTTTCCCAAGAAAAAAAAGACGCGATGATCACCCTGGTGCAGACCGAATTGGAAAACGGGTTTGCCAACATTCGGTATGATGTGTATAAAACCGCCTATGCCAGTTACTGGATGGAAATGGTTCATCTGTGGCTGGAAGAGGGCAAGGCCCAGCCGGACGTATATCACCTGCTACTGTTTTCTCTGGATATGCTGGATCGGTCCGAAATGCCCATAGAGGTGTTAAGCCTGCTGTTTCAGATCCGGTTCATAAGTGTGTCCGGGTTTTCTCCCGGCATCGAAAAGTGCGGCACCTGCCGGGTTCATCTGGACCAAATTCCGGAAAAGATGCTGCGGTTTGATTTCAAGGAAGGCAATATCGTGTGCCCCAGGTGCCGGGTAAACGGGTCCAGGTATGGACTGACTGTTTCCAAGGGGACTTTGAAGCAGTTGGTCTGGATGAACAATACGGATGTGGGAAAAGCGGAGCGGATCAAGTTTTCCGGTGCGGCGGTCAAAGAGGGCCAGATTCTGCTGGAATCGTTTATCGCGTTTCACATGGCCAGGGAATTCAAAACATTGACATTTTTGAAGCGATTGAGAAACGACACATGGATGTAAGTCGGATCTTGGAACATAATCCTGTCAAAGTGTCGGTGCCTTGCAGGGTGGATGTCGGCGGCACTCTGGATATCTCTACTTTTTATCTGCCCCTGGCCCATCTCAACCCGGTGGGATTTAATATGGCGATGGATCTGCGGACCTGTGTGACGCTGTTTCCTTATCGATCAGGCAGAATCAAAATATCATCCAGAGGATTTGACACTGCGGAATTCGACCGGGGAACGGCGCCGTTTGATCATCCCATGGGGCTGATGTTTGCATGTGCCCAGTATTTTAACGCCCATGGGGTTCATATCCACATCGATTCCGCATCCCCGCCCCGAAGCGCATTGGGAGGGTCTTCTTCTGCGGCTGTGGCTATTCTGGCTGCATTTCACACCGTTTTGGCCACCCCGGTGGATCCGGCCCGGATTGCATGGCTGGCCCATTACATTGAATCCAGTGTGGCCGGGGTTCTGCGGGGTTCAGGACCAGGCGGCTGCCGCATTTGGCGGTGCCCATCTGTGGGAATGGAAAATGGGACATACTAGTCCTGTGTTCGACCGGTTTCCGGTATTTGATTCGCAAGCTGACCGTGAGGGGTTTATGCCCCATATGCGGGTGGCTTACTGCGGTATCCCCCATGTGTCAAAAGATATTAACAAACGGTGGGTCAACGGGTTTGTCAAGGGAAGCAACCGAACGGATTTTGCCCGGATCATCGATCTGACCCGCTCGTTTTACACGGCTTTAAAAAACAAATCGTATAACAGTGCGGCGGACCTGATGATTCGAGAAACCCGGCTTCGGCTGAAAATGACGCCGGATGTGCTGGATGATACCGGGAAAAAACTGTTCGATGAGGCTTGTGTGCATCGCTGCGGAGCCCGGTTTACCGGCGCTGGCGGGGGGGGATGCCTTTGGGCTGTGGGCGGACAAAAAGAAATCGTTTCACTGTCGGAATCATGGCTGGACATACTGGATGCGGTGCCGGATGCAAAATTACTGGATACCCGCATTGATCCGGACGGAATTTTGATTTCAAGAGCCGGACAGGAAATCTGTACCATTGAAAAAAGAAATAAAGGAGAAATCATATGCCGGGTTATGACCCAGAAAAAGATAAAAAAATGAAAGAGTGGAAAACGATGAAACCGGATTGTTGGTGTCCATCCAGCAATATGGAGACGGCGAGCCTAAACTGCAGATCGGTCCCAGAATCCTGAAAAAAAAAGACGGCTCAGACCGGGCGCCTTCTAAAGCAGGCCGCCTGTCTGTGGAAGATGTCATGTGGCTGTATGACATTATCGATGAGGTAAAAGATGAGTTGTCCGACCTGGTTGGACCTGAGTGAAGATTCCCTGGTACCGCCCCTGGGAACCGGGAAGGCCCCGTCTCTGGGGCCGGTAGCAGTCATGATATCCACGGCAGCGGATTTGAAACTGATTCAGCCGATCATGAATGCCGCATCTGATCAGGAGGTGCCGTTTTTCGTCAGCCGCCTGATCACGGATTCGAAGGGGATCAGTGTGGCCGGTCCATTTGTGGGGTCTCCCTATGCCGCCATGATGATGGAATCATTGATTGCCAGAGGCGCAAAACGCATTCTGGTTCTGGGGTGGTGCGGAAGCCTGAGGCCGGATATCCAGGTGGGAGATCTGATCGTGCCGGATCTGGGGCTGGTGGATGAAGGGACTTCCAGACATTATGCCTCCCTTGATCCGGTCACGCAGCAGACGTTTCCCCATACGGATCTGACTGGAAAACTCTCGGACAGTCTTGAAGTCCGGGGCTTGACCTGTGTTCAGGGCCCGGTATGGACCACAGATGCCATTTATCGGGAGACACCAAAAAAAGTCGCCTGGTTCAAGGAGCAGGGCGCGGTTGCCGTGGAAATGGAATGTTCGGCCCTGTTTTCCGTGGCGTCATTTCGACATGTTGATGTGGCGGCCCTGCTGGTGGTATCTGACAGCCTGGCCGCCGGAAGCTGGGATCCGGGGTTTCGGCATTCCCGGTTCAAGTCCGCCCGGAAAGAAGCCTGCGACGTCATCCTGAAGGTTGCAAGGGATCTGGCAGAGGCCGAATTCCGCCCGGAACAAGGAGGACAAACATAAAAGAGGCCGGTGATGAAAGCGTACATCAAACATCGGGTCAAACAGCTTCAGCAGTCGTTGAACGATCACAATTATTATTACCATGTGCTGGATGATCCCAGAATTTCCGATGCCGAATATGACCGGCTTATGCAGGAACTAATCCGGCTGGAAACGGAGAATCCTGGACTGAAAACTCCGGATTCCCCCACCCAGCGGGTGGGAGGACCGCCTCTTCCGGCGTTTGACCATGCACCGCATACCCTTCCCATGCTCAGCCTGGACAACGCGTTCTCCGATCAGGACATCTTGGCGTTTCATGCCAGGGTTATCAAAAAATCGGCAGCCAGGATATCTGTTACACGGTCGAACCCAAGCTGGACGGGGTGGCTGTTGAACTGCGGTATGAAAACGGGTTCCTGGTCCAGGCGGTCACCCGGGGGGACGGGGTCGTGGGAGAGGTGGTGACAGACAATGTGCGCACCATCCGAACGGTGCCTCTGGGATTGAGAGGGGATGGTGTTCCCTGCCCGGATCTGCTGGAGGTCCGGGGTGAGGTGTACATCTCCCGGGAGGCGTTCCAGAACCTGAACTGTCAGCGGGAGAGCCGGGGTGAGCCGGTGTTTGCCAACCCCAGAAATGCGGCAGCCGGGTCCCTGCGGCAACTGGACTCCACAGTCACAGCTTCCCGTCCTCTGGACCTGTTTGCCTATGGCCGGGGCCGGATCGAAGGACTGGCATTCGATTCCCAGTCCGAATTCCTGAGTGCCCTTACCGAACTGGGGTTTCCGGTCAACCCCCTGGTGAAAAAACAGGTTTCCATTGATCAGGCTTTGGCGTTTTACCGGGAGTTGATCAAAATCCGGCCGGATCTGCCCTTTGAGATCGACGGCATGGTGATCAAGGTGGACCGCATGGACTTTCAGCAAGTACTGGGGGAAAAGATCAAGAGTCCGCGATGGGCCATTGCCTATAAATTTGCGGCCGTCGAAAAATTACCCGGATCCGGGATATTGTGGTTCAGGTGGGCCGCACCGGGACCCTGACGCCGGTGGCAGTGCTGGAACCGGTACCTGTGGGCGGGGTGACCGTGTCCCGGGCCACCCTGCACAACATGGATGAGATCCGGAAAAAGATATCCGCATCGGGGACAATGCGTTGATCACCCGGGCCGGGGATGTGATTCCCAAAGTGGTCAGCATCCTGCCGGCTGACCGCACCGGCAAAGAAAAAATGTTTGACATGCCTACCCACTGTCCGGTGTGCTGTTCGCTTGTTCGGCGCCTGGCAGGGGAGGCGGCCGTCAAATGCGTCAACGCGGACTGTCCGGCTCAGCTGAAGGAGCGAATCCGCCATTTTGTTTCCAAAAAGGGATTTGATATCGAGGGATTGGGGAAAAAACAGGTGGAACAGCTGGTGGATCAAAAGCTGCTCTTCTCATTTGCTGATCTGTTCCTGTTAACGCAGGAACAGCTGATGCCACTGGACCGGATGGCGGAAAAGTCCGCGCACAATCTGATTTCAGCCATTGACCGGGCCCGGCAGATTTCTTTTCATCAGTTCATTTTTGCGCTGGGGATCCATCACACCGGCGAACACGCGGCTCGGCTTCTGGCCCGGACCTTTGACACGCTGGCAGATCTCATGGCCGCCTCCAAAGAAGACCTGGAGGCCATTCACGGTCTGGGGGTCATCACAGCTGAGGCCATTGCCGGATTTTTGCCAGTCCTGAAAACCGGGCGCTGGTCACACGGCTGATGGACAGCGGTGTGTGCATAGTCAATTCTCCGCCCGAACCTTTGGAACAAAGAGACCATGTGTTTGCCGGCAAAACTCTGGTGCTCACCGGTACCCTGACCGCCATGCCCCGGTCTGAGGCCAAACAGAGACTGCTGGCGTTAGGCGCGAAGGTGACCGGCAGTGTGTCGAAAAGGACCGATTACCTGGTGGCGGGAGCCGATGCCGGATCCAAACTGGCCCGGGCAAAGGATCTGGATGTACCTGTGCTGGACGAAGAACGGTTCATGGCCATGCTGGAGTCCTGATCAATCCGCTTCATCTAACAGGACAACTTGGTTACCCCCGCCATGTTTGGCCTGGTACAGGGCTTTGTCAGCCCGGGCCATCACCGTATCCATGGTGTTGCCTGCCACATAACCGGTCACACCGCAGGAAATTGACATTTGAAATGTGTTGGCATGAGGGTGTCCGTCTGAAAAATCATGGGCTTGAACCTCCTCTAAAATCCGGCGGGCGATTGAAACCGCCTGATCCGTTTTTCCCAGAGTGAGAATGACGAATTCATCTCCTCCCCACCGGACCAGCATGTCATTGTCCCGAATGGCGGCGGCGGCAATGCCGGCAATGCCTTTTATGACCCGATCTCCGGCCAGGTGGCCCCGGGTATCGTTGAGTTTTTTCAGACGGTCAATGTCAAACAGAACAATACTCAGGTCCATGGACTTTCGGCGGTTGCCCTCCGTATGAAAATGGAACCGGCGCTCAAATTCCCGCCGGTTGTAGGCATGGGTCATCTTGTCCGTGGTAGCCATGACTTCCAGCTGACGTTGAAAATAATTGATCATCAGAATGGCAAACAAAATGGTGATCAGTGTGATGCCCAAACCGATGAAAAAGTTCTGAACAAACGTGGTCTGAATCGATTTGAGCGCCAGGGTTTCATCCTGCTCCACCAGCAGGTACCAGTCCAGTTCCTCCACGAACCGGCTGGTCAGCAGGATGTGGTTGCCGTGGGCATCATATTCGAAAAATGCCGGCTGCGTTCCGGCGGCCATAATGTCATGGGCGATTTCTCCCAGCCCCGGCTCTTCAAAAATAGAAGTGGTCAGGATCTTGGATTGATCGGTATGGACCTGGATGATGCCGTCCGGACCGGCCATGTAGATCGTTCGGTCATACCTGTCCTTGTAATCATTCAGAAGCGATGCCACCCGGTCAAAATTGAGGCCCACCCCCACTACCCCCAAAAATTGGCCGTCATCTGACATGAGGCGGTGATTGATGAAAATAGTCAGGTAATTCTGTTCCGCTTCATTGGTGTCCACAACCAGATCATATGCTGTATTTTTTTCTTTGAACCGGTAATACCAGACATCATGGTCGTTATTCGGATGAATCTGTTTGAGTATGCCCTTGAAGTGATAATAGTTTTTCGTGATATCTGATACGAAAAAAGAAGAGAAAAATCCGTATTTTTTCCGAATTTCCGTCAGATATCGAATGATTTGAGCTGGTTGATTTTCCCCGGTTTTTACCCAGTCTTTGAGAAACGTGTCATTGGCCATCAGTGAAGAAACAAAAATGGGCCTGGCCAGATCCCGCAGGATTTCCGAATAGATATTGTCCCTGGCCAGCGGCAGGCTGTTTTCTATAATGGAAGAATGAATCTGGCGCTTGGATGCCCGGTAGGAAATGACATTGGTGATGAAAAAACCGGACAGCAGGATCAGTGTCAGTACCAGAATCAATCGGGTGCGAATGGTAAAAAAAAACATGGTTGCTTTTTAATATGTCTCGTTTAAATAGGTCAGAGGAATGAACATGTCTGTTAAAACTCTCTTGTTTTTGCTAGTTAGATGCCCAGGCTGAGCAAGCGTCAACCCGCTGAAATAACCTTATAACCGCTATTTGAGTCAAATGCAAACATCAGGGGTATTTTTTGGGTTTTGGATAGAGACACCTATAGATCAAATAAAAATGGCTGATCGCTGAAAAGAGTGGTATGGTTAAATGATTAAACGAAGTTCGGATAATGTGGTGAAGATGGGTTTGACAAGATCAAAGTGACAACATTTCAATTGGTTGAAGGACAGGTGTTATGAAAGTTGCCGCCATCCAGTTATCTGTAGTAGAAAATGATCCTGAAGCAACTTTTAAAAAAGCGGAAAAAGCCATTCGATCATGCCGGAACACGGATTTGGTGATACTGCCGGAAATTTGGCTAACCGGTTTCATGAACTTTAACCGGTATGAAACAGATGCCCAGCCTTTGGAAGGGCCGCTGTTGAACTGCCTGAGGGACCTGGCCAAAGCGCTGAAAATAATGCTGCATACCGGCAGTTTTGTGGAGAAAAAGGGAGATCATTTTTACAATACCAGTGTGCTGGTGTCGCCGGAGGGCGATATTCTGGACGTCTACCGGAAAATCCATTTGTTTGGATTTCAATCCCGGGAAACACAGATTCTGACCCCTGGTGATACCCCGGTGGTGGTGGATACGCCGTTCGGTGGGCTTGGGATGGCCACCTGTTTTGATCTAAGGTTTCCTGAGCTGTTCCGGGCCATGGTGGATCAGGGTGCCGACCTGTTTCTGGTGTGTTCTGCCTGGCCCTATCCCCGGCTGGAGCCATGGATTCTGCTGAACCGGGTTCGGGCACTGGAAAATCAGTGTTACCTGGTCTGCGCCAACGGCTGCGGTATGAACAACGGCATTCAGCTGGTGGGCCACACCATGGTGATTGACCCTTGGGGAACAGTGCTGGCAGGTGCCGGGGATGGAGAGTCGATTGTTACGACTTCAATTGAACTTTCAGAAAGCCGGGCCGCCCGGGAAACCTTCCCAGGGCTTGCCTGCAGAAAAGCGTTTCTGAATCCAGGTATGGCCCCACAAAAAGTCAGACGGTCTTCCGGGTCAAGGTGTTGACTTCATTTTTTCGGGGCCGGCCGGCCGGCTGTTTTACACATTGATCAATGAAGTCAGATGATTTTTTGGCCCCGCCTTTGCAAGGGATTTTTTTTTCATCCAAGTATGTTTCAGAAAATATTGAAGAACTTGACATATATTGTCAGGTGGTGCCATACATCAATCTGTATCTGATTTATGGACGGATTGCGGTTATGTATCCTCAAAGAATCATAATGTGTTGAAAGGACCGAAACTATAAATGACAGACATGCAGCGACAGATTGTGCCCTCCGGTAGTTTTGTGGTATCCAGGAAACAGCCTCTTGTCCTGGATGCCTATCTGGGCAGTTGTGTGGGGGTGGCCTTGTGGGATTCCGAAGCAGAAACAGGGGGGCTTCATCATCTGCTGCTTCCGGAACCTGTTGACGGCGGGAGTGTCTGGCAGCCTGAAAAGTATGCCCGCACCGGACTGCCTCTGTTCATTCAAGCGCTTTGCGCCCAGGGGGCACAAACAAAGCGGATCAAGGCAACCATGGCGGGCGGCGGCCTGATCGGTCCCGCTTCCCAGATGGATCTGGATCTGGATCTTGGGGGGCGGACCTCGGAAATCGCGTGTCACCTGCTTGGAAAAGCAGGCATCCGGATCCTGGAAAAAGAAATCGGCGGTTATTTCACCTGCCAGCTAAGCCTGAATCTGTCCTGTGGAGATACCCGTATCACACCGGTGCTCTTTCCGGATATGTCTCACAATTCACTGGTTCCTGTCTGTCCCACCCCGGAACAGATTGCCGACACCATCCAGACGATCAAGCCTATTCCTCAGATTGCGTTAAAGCTGCTGCGTATGATCCATAATGAAATTAACAGCTTAGGGGACGTGGCAAAAGAAGTCAGACAGGATCAGGTGATCAGTGCCAAAGTGCTTCAGTTGTGCAACAGCGCCCTGTTCAGCCGGAGAATAAACCCCGATTCCATTGACAGAGCCCTGATTATGCTGGGAGAGAAGCGTTTTTTGCTGTTGGTGTTGTCTGCTGCGGTGGATTCCGGTTTTTTTGAATACAGCCGAGGGTATTCTCTCTGCAAGGGGGGGCTTTACAGCCATTCTCTGGATATGGCCCTTGCCTGTGAACGGCTGGCAAAAATGACACCGAATCGGGTGTCGCCGGCAGTGGCATATACCGCCGGACTGCTTCATGATATCGGAAAAGTGGTCCTGGATCAGTATGTGTCAGAGGCCATTCCGTTTTTTTATCGCCGGATTATGGAGGATGGAGAGGATTTGATCACCATTGAAAAAGAATGTTTTAAGACCACGCATGCCGAAACCGGCAGAACGCTGGTAACGTTGTGGGGATTGCCGGATATCTTGAAAGACCCCATCGCTTGCCACCATGAACCGGAAAAAGCGGAAACAGAACCTGAATTGACCCACCTGGTGTTTATTTCAGACCTGATCCAGTCCAGATTCTCCATGGGGAAGGAACTGGAGCGGATGGATACCCGTCGTCTTGCTGAATCCCTGAATGTTCTGGGATTCAGCCGAGATCAGCTGCCAGCCCTGATTGATGCCGTGTCTACGCCCGTCTGATACCGAAATATTTCAGGAAGGCTGCGGCATGGAAAATCCGAATCCATAGGGATCGGTATCATCCACCACAAATTGATGAAATCCGGTGATCCAGGTCTTTCCCGTGATTTCCGGCACAATGGCCGGCCGGCCGCCAACAGTTGTTTCCCGGATGATTTTCCCTGTGAACCGGGTACCGAAAACACTGAGATAGTCATAGGGTTCGCCGGGCTTTAGCCGGCTTTTGTGGTGAAGAAACGCCATTTTGGCGCTAGTGCCGGTACCGCAGGGAGACCGGTCCACCTGTCCGGCACCGAATACCACAATGTTTCGAGGGGGATCGGTGTTTTCGTAAATTTCGGTCAAGTCCACTGTGGCCGGAAGTCCCGTCACCGGGTGGGAAAATGTGAACTGACGGTTCACCGCTTTTCTGATGGCCAGTCCCAGTTTTTTGAGCGGTTCCAAATGGTCCGGTGTCACCGGAAGATTCAAATGATTGGCATTCACCAGTGCAAAATAGTTGCCGCCATAGGCGATATCCACCGGTACCGGACGACCGGATCCAAGTGGATCTCCATGGATTCACAGAAAAAGGATTCCCGGTTTCGAATGGTCACCTGGGACACCCGGCCGTTCTCCATAACGGCCCGGGCATGGATCAGTCCGGCTGGCGTGTCCAGGGCCAGGGTGTTGTCCGTTTTCGGACAGTCTGAAGACAGCATTCCGGTTTCCAGAAGCACTGCCACGGCTCCCATACTTCCATGGCCGCACATATCCAGGTACCCGCCGCTGTCCATGAAGATCACCCCGGCCTGGGCGCCTTCTGTGACCGGCTCTGTGAGAATGGCACCGAACATGTCCTGGTGACCTCTGGGTTCCAGCATGAGCATTTGACGGATATGATCCTTGTTTCGGGCCAGCCAGTGCTTTTTGTCGATCATCTGCTTTCCTGGAATGTGGGCGATGCCGGAGGTGACTACCCGGGTGGGTTCACCCATGGTGTGCGTATCGACCGTGGTGATGGTGTGAATGAAGTTCATGATGGATTCCTTGCGGGTTCCTAAAAAAAACACTGGTTATCAGACATTACCGCCTGAAAACCAGTGTAAGATTTTTCAACAGTTTTCATAGTACAGTCAGTGGTTGTGGACGTAAGGTTACCTGAGGGCGAAGACCTCTTCAGGCAGCCACAAGACGATCTGCGGAAAGAACAGAATCAGCAGCACCACAAACAGCTGCATGCATAAAAACGGCAGAATCGATTTATAGATATCCGCCATGCTCACCTCGGGCGGTGCCACTCCCTTGAGGTAAAAAAGAGTGAATCCAAAGGGCGGGGTCAGGTAATCCATCTGCACCTGAGTCATGAAAAGAACTCCGAACCAGACCGGATCATATCCGAGATGAACCACGATGGGCAGAAATACCGGTACGGTAATCATGATTTGGGTAATTTCATCCAGGAAAAATCCCAGAACAATCAGGGTGATCAGGATGATACCAAAAATGACCGCCTTGTTTTCCAAACCCAGCATCATATCTCCGATCAGGCCCTGGCCGCCTGTACGGAAAAAGATACTGGTAAAGCAGGCGGCTCCGAACAGAATCCACATGATCATGCCGTTGATGGACATGGTACGGAAGCAGGCGTCCTTGAGCACGTCCCAGGTCAGTCTGCGGTTGATGGCAGCACTGAGCACCGCACCCCCGGCCCCGACCGCGGCCGCTTCCGTGGGAGAGGCCAGACCGGCAAAAATTGAACCCAGCACCGAAATGATGATGAGGAGGGGCAGCACCAGGCTTTTGGCCAGTTTCAATTTTTCGATTAAAGGGACCCGGTCTTCTTTGGGCAGGGCCGGACCCAGGCTGGGATTCAGATAACACCGGATTCCGATATAGCCCATGTAGAGAAACACCAGGATCATGCCGGGAATAATGGCGCCAGCAAACAGCCGGCCAATGGACACACGGGCAATCATGCCGTAGATGACCAGGGACACACTGGGAGGAATGAGCAGGCCCAGAGCCCCGCCCGCCAGAATCGGCCCGATGGCGATGCTTTTGTTGTACTTCATTTGAAGCATGATGGGCAGCGCGATGATTCCCATGGTCACCACGCCGGTGGTGCTCACCCCGGACATGGCCGCAATGATGGCGCAGATGGCCACGGTTCCCATGGCCAATCCCCCGTTCAGGGACCCTAAAAGCTGGTGCATGAAATTGTACAGATCATGGGTTACCCCGGATTTTTCCAGCACACAGGCCATGAAAATGAACAACGGCATGGCAATCAGAATGACGTTGGTCATCATGCCGAACGTATTGGTGGCCACATAAGGCAGACTGTCAAATCCGATGAAGATCCAGGACGCAACAATGGAACTGCCGCCCAACGTAAATGCCATGGGGAATCCGGAAATCAGCCCGATCATCAGGCCGGAAACGAGAACGATAATCGGTAGCCATTCAAAAGTCATGACATCTCCTTTCCGGTCACAGCGAAACTAACCGTACGGATGAAATCGGCCAGTCCCTGCAGCAGCAGCAGTAAGGCGGCCACTGGTAATGATATTTTGAGCGGCCATAACGGAGACCCCCATGGAGATGGTGATACCGTTTGGTTTAACTCCACAGCTCGGATCGCAAGGATGGAACCGTAATAAAACATGGCCCCGATATACATGAAAAAAACCATATACGTCACTGTATCAATGGCCGCACGGACCCGGGGGGAAAACTGCAAATAAATAATATCGATCTTGACATGTTGTTTGTGCAGAAGTACATAGGCCCCGGCAAGCACAGAAAAGAACCCGAACAGATGCATGCACAGTTCATGAATCCAGATGGTCGGAGCGTTGAATAAAAAACGCAATGCCACTTCAATGAGCAGGACGGCCATGATGATCATGATCAGCCAGCTGACCAGTTTCCCGCTCCATTCGCTGACACTGTCGATGAATGCCAGGACGCGTCTCATTTTTTACCTCTTTTCATGTTCGATTGACATCAGAAGCGATAAAGCCCCCACCAGCTATCGAAGGAGGCTTTATCGTTTATTTGGACTTTATTTATAAGCCGATTCTTATGATTTAAAGGCTATTCTGCCCAATACCCCATTTCCATGGCCCATTTTTCAACCGTCTTGAAGATTTCGTTGAATGCTTTGTCTTTCATATATTTCTCAGGAACGACTTTCCGGGCAGTGCCGGCCAGTTTTACCGCATCTTCTTCTGACCATTCAATGATTTCAATACCCTGTTTTTCAACAAAGTCCCAGGCTTTGGAAATCTCTTTTTCCGCTTCGGTCTCGTTTCTGTAACTGCCGTTGGCCACGGAACTGGCCAGAATGGTTTTCAGATCCTGGGGCAGATTTTCCCATTCTTTCATGTTCACGATCAGGGCATCGGCGGCCGGTCCCACAGCAGTGGGGTATTTGATCCAGTATTTGGTCACTTCATGGAAGCCCATGGCTACCATATCAGCGGCATGGGAAAAAGTGATGGCATCTACGGCACCGGTGGACAGCATGGTGTAGATTTCATCTCCGGGAACCCAGATGGTGCCGGCGCCCAGTTCGGCCAGCTGCAGTGCGATCAGTTCGGAGGAGCGGAATTTTTTGCCTGCGATGTCATCTGCGCCATTGATGGGGACCTTGGAGATCATCAGGTTGTCCAGGGTCCAGTAGAGGTTGCCCACCAGATAGACGCCATGTTCGGCATACGCGTCCCTCAGGATCTTCATGATTTTGCCGTCTTCGTATTCTTCATACAGGTAGCGCAATTCGGCAATGGTGTGCGGGGCTGCGAAACAATCCCCATGCATAAATGCCACAGGCAGCTGTCCAGGGAAATATCCGGGCCAGATAAAGGTGGCTTTCATGATGCCCATGCTCACGGCTTCCAGCTGCTCCGGCACCGGAACGATGGCACCCGGAGAGCTGGGAGTCATGACCAGCCGGCCGCTGGTTTTTTGAGTCACTTTTTTGGAGATGTCGTTGATGGTATCCCAGCTGATGCCAGAAGACAGCCAGGATGACGGCTGCCATTTGAACACCTTCTCTTTTGCCTGAGCTGTCAGCGGTACAGCCATCGCAAGCACTGCACAGACTGTCAACACCATCAAACCCTGAATCAGCCTTTGTCCTTTCTTCATGTCTTCCTCCTTAAATATTATGTGGTTGTGTTACATAAACCCGGTAAAAGGGGTTCTTACCAAGCTCGTATGGATATACTGAATCATGGTGAAAAAGTCAAACACCGGACGGTGTACCGCATCCTGAACCGCATGGGCATAGGGCGGCAGGTCGCTGCATTCCAAAACCACCGCCCCGATGTCCGGGTGGTCTTTCACCAGATTTTTAGCCACGACTACCACCTCATCTTGAACTTTGTCCGAATCCAGCGTGCCTTTTTCTTCGAGGACGGCGCTGGAGAATTCCGGCTGGGTCTCCATGCCGGAAATGATCACCGGAATATCCGTCGTCACATTAACGGCATCGAAATGCGCTTTTTTCAAACTGGAGGCATTGGCAGTGATGACACCCACCGGTTTTCGGGTCATTTGATAGATCAAAGGAATCTGCAGCAGGCTGGAAAGAAATACCGGAATATCCACGGCTGCGATCACTTCCCGCTGGAACAGGGCCATAAACCCGCAAGCCCCGGTAATGGCTTTGACTCCCTGGTCCTGGATATTTTTTGCCGCTTGGATGAACGGTTCGGCCAGGGTCGGATCCTGCTGGTTGAGCAGCCGGTCAATGGATGCGCCAGCCACTCTCTCATACCTTACCGGAAAGGGGAACGTGCTGGCATTGCCCACATTTCCGGGAACACAGGGGTAAGCGGCATCCAGAATCAGGATGCCGATGGACTCTCCATACCATGCCTGGGATTTCCTGTGGATGCGATAAACGGTCATGGCTCTCCAGTAATCGTAAGTGTTTGGGGTGGAAAAGATTTGTATTTCTGTAAAAATACCTTTATAATTATCATTAATCTTGTTACTGGTATACCAGTGAGATAATTTTCATGTCAAGCTTTTTTATTGGGACCGGGCCATAAAAAAAATGTTAAAATGCAGTTTAGCCCTGAAATCTGGTCCAAACGTATGATGACGTCAACCAAATGAGGCAGTAGACCATGAATCGAAACATGTTCAACATCCTGCGGGATCGGATTCTGTACATGGAATATCAACCCGGGCAGATTCTTAACGAAAACATACTGGCAAAGGAATTCGGGGTCAGCCGGTCACCGGTCCGTCATGTCCTGAACCGGCTGGAGTGGGAACAGCTGCTCCGGATCATTCCCAGAACCGGCAGCATGGTGACGGAAATTGAATTCAATAAGATCATGCATGTGTTTCAAGTGCGGTTTGAGTGCGAAGTACTGGAAATCCAGCTGGCTGCGGATCAGCTCAATGAGACCCATCTGCTTTTGACCAGTGAGATTCAGGAACGGTGTCGGGCACTGTTTGACAACAAAGACCGGAAAGCCCTGGCTGCCATAGACACTGAGATCCGCAACATGATACACGACGCTGCAGGCAACCCGGTTCTCAGAGAGATTTCAGACCGCTTTATACCCAGACCTTTCGGTTGTGGTATGGCGCCATGGACAAAGGGGACTGGAATGAGGAAGTCTCCAGCATGGTGGAAGAGATTGGGAATCTGTCTGATCTGATTCTGTCCCGGGACACGAGATCCATGGGGCCGTTTCGAAGAAAGGTGCTGGCCGATCACTTTGACCGGATGCGCCGGAAATTCTTCACCGCTTCCTTTCGTTAGTTTGATTTCGAGTTTTTCTGACAGGTTGACCCTGCTGGCCAATCCTCTTTATCAGACATTCGCTTATGGCCGGGAATTCAAGGCCAGATTTACACCGAATCCGATAAAAATCACACCGGACAGTTTCTGCATCCACATGCCGATACCGGCGTTTTCGCGCCACATATGGGTCATCCGGGTGGCGGTCCGGGTCAAAACCATGCACCAGAGAGTGCCTGTAACCAGAAAGGTGCTGCCGAGAACCAGAAACGGCACCGGGCCCTCAGCATTGGCCGGGTTGATGAACTGGGGCAAAAAAGAGAGAAAAAACAGGGCCACTTTGGGGTTGAGGATGTTGGTGATCACCCCCTGCCGGTAGATGGTGACCAGAGCTTTATTTGTAAACCGGCTGTTTTGGGTTTCAAACGCTGGGGCACGGGTGGTCAGGGCTTTGATGCCCAAAAAAATCAGGTAGAGGGCACCGGTCCATTTCACCAGAAAAAAAGCGAGGCCGAGGTGGTCAGTATCAACGACAGGCCAAAAGCAGCAGCCAGCACATGGACCACGCACCCGGACATGATCCCGGCCACAGATACCAGTCCGGCCCGGGAGCCCTGGGCAATGCTTCGAGTCAGAATATATAGGGTATCAGCCCCGGGCGTCAGGTTCAAAATAATGGCAGCCGCCACAAATCCGGCATAATTTTCAATGCCAAACACAGTTGCTCCTTTCAGGGCTGTCAGATTAATTTTCCACAAAGCACATGAAGGACATGAAAAACGGGTTTATTGGTGTTCTTCGTTATATCATTCCCGGCATCCGGACGTTGCGCGAAAGAGTGGATTCTGCGGCTAATCAAACAGGGCGTTGACAAACCGGACTGCGTTAAATTCCTGGAGATCGTCCATGTGTTCCCCCACGCCGATATACCGGATCGGCAGGTTCAGGGTGCCGGCCACAGCTGCAACGATTCCGCCTTTGGCCGTGCCGTCCAGCTTGGTCAGTGCCAGCTGGGTCAGGGTTACGGCCTCATGAAACCTGTTTGCCTGGGAAATGGCGTTCTGGCCGGTGGTGGCATCCAGCACCATCAAGACCTCGTGGGGAGCGCCGGGCATTTTTTTACCTACCGTGCGTTTGATTTTTTTTAACTCCTCCATCAGGTTTTTCTGGGTATGGAGCCGGCCGGCCGTGTCAATCAAAAGGACATCCATTCCCCGGGCCATGGCCGCCTCCACTGCGTCATAGGCCACGGCCGCCGGATCAGCCCCTTGTTTATGGCGCACAACGGAAGCCCCGGCCCGGTCGGCCCAGATCCCCACCTGTTCGATGGCAGCAGCCCTAAAGGTGTCTGCCGCGGCAATCAGTACCCGTTTGTTTTCTCTGGAGAACCTTGCCGCCAGTTTGCCCAGCGTGGTGGTTTTGCCGGTACCGTTGACCCCCACCACCATGATTACATGGGGTTTGGGCAGGGCAGGGGAGGCAACCGTGCCCTGCCCAGTCGGGGGGAACAAAGCGGTCAGCTCCTCTTTGAGCACGGCTTTGAGCTGGTCGGCCGTGGAGAGCCGGCCGGCTTTTTTCGGATCCGGTCCATCATATCCAGGGCGATATCCATGCCCAGGTCTGATGTGATCAGAATTTCTTCCAGTTCCTCAAACAGGTCGTCATCAATTTTGCGGGCTGATCTGAACAGGTCGTTGATATCGGTGTTCAGCACCTCCCGGGTTTTGCTTAGCCCGGTTTTAAGGCGGTTGAAAAGACCTTTTTTTTCCGGAAGTGCGGAGGAGATGGGCTTTTCCTGATACGCAGCGGTTTCCGGCTGATTGAGTGGTTCGCGGAACGTTTGATTTTCCTGTTCTTCCTGCCGGGCCAGCTCATTGAACGCTGCTTCCTGTCCGAATTGTTTTTCTTGTTTGATCTGAGTCTGTTCCCGGAGCTGTTCCTGCTCTTTAAATCGCGCCTGTTGTTGGACCCGTTCCTGCTCATCCAGTCGGGCCTGCTCCCTTTCCCTGTGAGCTTTTTGGTCCTTGATCCGCTGCTCTTCGGCGAGTGCCTCCTGTGCTTTGATGCGCTCCTGTTCTCCGAGCCGCTCCTGCTCCTTTTGTATATTTTTTCTTCTGAACAGATTAAATACCACGCAGGTGTCTCCTTGTGATGGGGCAGATGATGTTACACCCGTTTCATGGACGGTTTCAGGGTTTTTTCTTCGGCTGGTAGGAACATAACGGTTCCTCGGCCAGATAACTGCCTGAGGCTTCATAAGCTCGCGCCCGGCATCCGCCGCAGACCCGGACGAATTCACAAGTACCGCATTTGCCAGTCAGTTGAGAAAAATCCCGCAATTCATTGAACACCTTTGAATTTTTCCAGACATCCCCGAACGACTGGGTCCGCACATCACCACAGGTTACATCCAGAAACCCGCAGGTCTGGACCCGGCCCACGTGAGAGATAAAGCAGAATCCGGTACCGGCCAGACACCCTCTTGTGACGGCATCCAGTCCATGGCTTTCAAAAGACACAGTCTTTCTTTCGGCATGGGCCCGCTGGCGCAGAATCCGATAATAATGGGGAGCACAGGTGGCTTTCAACTGGAGTGGTGTTTTGTCCCGCTGGTCATAGAACCAGTTCAGGGTCTGCTCATACTGTTCCGCGTCAATGGCGGAATCCACAATATATTTTCCCCGGCCCGTGGGAACTAGCAGAAAGATGTGATGGGCCACGGCACCCAACTCTTCCGCCAGGTTCAGTATTTTGGGAATTTCCGACAGATTCGTCTGAGTGATGGTGGTGTTGATCTGGAATTCCAGGCCGGCGGATTTGGCGTACCCGATGCCACGGATGGCATCGTCAAACGCATGGGTCAGGCCTCTGAACTCATCATGCGTTTGCGGAGACGCACCGTCCAGGCTGATGCTGATGCGCTGGATCCCGGAAGTTTTCAGTTTTTCCACAAGGCCCGGTGTGAGCAGCGTCCCGTTGATGGCCATGACCATGCGCAGCCCGATGCGGTGACCATGGGTCGCAATATCAAATATATCCTCTCTGAGCAGCGGTTCCCCGCCGGTGAGAATGATGATGGGAGTGCCTACTTCCCGGATCTGGTCTAAAAGGGTATAGCTTCCGCAGTGCCCAGTTCATTGTCATAGGGATGATCTTCGGCCACGGCCCGGCAGTGCTTGCAGGCAAGGTTGCAGCGCCGGGTGGCTTCCCAGGCCACCAGGCGCAAAGCAGGGGTGCTGTCGCCTGTTTGGTGGTCTTTGGCGCCGCCATGGCCGGAATAATGCTGAAAATCCTGGTGAGGATGGGTCATGATGCCTCCAGATGTCTTGCAACGTCAATGGCGGAATAGGTCAGAATTATGTCGGCTCCGGCCCGTTTAATGGCGGTCAGTGTTTCCAGGATCAGGTCGGCGGCATCCACCCAGCCCATAATTTCCCCGGCTTTCATGATGCTGTATTCACCGGACACGTTATAGGCGGCAATGGGCAGATCGATTTCCTGTTTGAGCCTCAGGATGATGTCCAGATATGCCAGGGCCGGTTTCACCATGATAATGTCCGCGCCTTCCTCAATGTCCATGGTGGCTTCCCGGATGGCTTCCACGGCATTTGCCGGGTCCATCTGATAGGTTTTCCGGTCCCCGAACTGAGGCGAAGACTCCGCCGCCTGCCGGAACGGACCGTAAAATGCGGACGCATATTTCACTGCATAGGACATGATGGGAACCTGTGCATACCCTTCTTCATCTAAGGTCTGACGGATTTCCGCCACCCGGCCGTCCATCATGTCAGACGGCGCCACCATGTCTGCCCCGGCTTTTGCATGAGACAGAGCGGTTTTTGCCAGCAGGTCCAGGGAAGCGTCATTATCGACGATCCCGTTGTCCACCACTCCGCAGTGGCCGTGATCCGTGTATCCGCACAGGCACACATCCGTAATCACGGTAAGGTCCGGAACCGCGTCCTTAACCATCGCCACGGTTTTCTGGACAATGCCGTCCCTGGCATAGGCTTTTGTGGCAAGGGGATCTTTTTGATCGGGAATACCGAATAAAATGATGGCGGGGATGCCGGCCTCGTTTGCCTGGACCGCCATGTCCACGATATGGTCACCGGACATCTGAAAATGGCCGGGCATGGAGTCAATGGGTTTTTTACCTGTCTGCCCTCAATGGCGAACAGCGGCAGGATCAGATCGTTGGCGGTCAACACCGTCTCTCTGATCATGCGCCGGAATGTCGGGGTGGCCCGCATGCGCCGGCCTCTGTAATCGGGGAACAGCATCTGGTTACTCCTTTTTGATTTCGTCGTCGGTCAAATAACAGGCCGGGTCTGCATCCCACGGGTCATTGGCCACGGATTCGGCTCTGGCCCTGAAATTGCCCGCACAGATGGACAGCCACCGGCACTGGGCGCACCGGCCCTTGACAAAATTTTTCTTGTTCTTCATTTTCATGAGAAAATCGTTGGATTCATCGGTCCAGATTTGTGAAAACGGCCGGTCTTTGACATTGCCCAGGGATTTTTCCCGCCAAAACTGGTCCGGATACACTTCACCATCCCAGGAGATGCACCCGATGCCCCTGCCGGAATTGTTGCCTTCATTCATCTCCAGCAGTTCCAGGACCTCGGCGGCCCGCTGCGGATCTTCTTTCAACATCCTCAGGTACAGATAGGGCCCGTCCGCATGATTGTCCACGGTCAGAATTTCTTTGGGCTGTTCCCGTTCATGCAGGTCTCTGGTCCGGTCCATGATCAGGTCCAGGACCTGCCGGGTCTCTTCATGGGTCAGGTCTTCTTTGGCGATCTCGGATCCCCGGCCGGAATAAACCAGATGATAGAAACAGGCCCGGGGGATGTTTTTTTCCTCCAGCAGATCGAAAATCCCGGGGATGTCTTTGACATTGCGCTTGTTGATGGTGAAACGGAGCCCCACCTTGATGCCGGCGGCCTGGCAGTGTTCGATGGCGGCTATGGCCCGTTTGAACGATCCGGGCACGCCCCTGAACATGTCATGGGTGGGTTCCAGTCCGTCCAGGCTGATGCCCACGTAAGACAGCCCGATTTCCTTGAGCGTTTGTGCTTTTTCTCGGGTGATCAGGGTTCCGTTGGTGGAGATGACGGCCCGCATTCCCTTGGATACCGCATATTGGGCATATTCCACCAGCCGGGGATGCACCAGGGGTTCGCCGCCGGAAAACAGCAGCACGGGCACGCCGAAATCCGCCAGGTCATCCATCATGGCAACGGCCTGGTCATGGGTGAGTTCGTTATCATAGGAAATGTCCTCGGACCGGGCATAACAGTGCACGCATTTCAGATTGCACCGCCTTGTCATGTTCCAGACCACCACCGGTTTCTTGTCAATGGAAAACTGGAGCAGGTGGGAGGGAAGGGTTCCTGAGTGGCGTGAATACCGCAGCGTATCCGAGGGTTCCACCGTACCGCAATAAAGCTTTGAAATTCCAATCATTTGAGTTCTTTCCTGATAAGATCGTTCAGATAGGCTTCGCTGTCCTGCAGATTTTCTTTGGTCAGAAAAAAGCGGTTTTTACCGGTTTTCTCCTTGATCAGATTAAGCCCGTCATAAAACGCGTTGTATAGGTTGGATAAAATATCTTCTGATGATACCTGATGCTCGATGAATTGAGTCATGAGAAAATCAATGGCATCTTCTTCAAAAAACAGGGTCACCCCCATGCTTCGGGAGAGTTCCTGTTCAATCTCCTTAACTTGGTCATGGATAGTTTTTATTTTTAGGATCGCGTCATCGATTTCAAGAACATGGGCGAAGAAGTACCGTGCCACCATGTCGCACCGGACCGGGGTTAGATCCAGGCCATGGGAATATGACAGGCTGCCGGCATGGCCCAGAATATAATCTGTCAGATACTGGATATCTGCCTCTAATGCCTGGTTGTACATCGCATGCCAGTCATGGACCGGGTGGCCGCTCAAAAGGTCCTTTAAGGTGCCGGATGGGTCCGTGATCACCGGTTCGGTCACCACCAGCCGGGTGACGGAACCGGACGGCAGTTTTTCTTCATAGGGAAGCAATACGTCTTCCACCACTGACACCAGTCCCCTGGCACCGGTATTTTCTTTGGATGCCCGATGGGCAAGCCATTTCAGTGCTTCATCCGTGAACACGATATGGATGCCGTATGCAGCAAAATCAAGACGCTTGCTCAGAATCACCGGGTTGTTGGGCATTTTGAGAATGGCGTATAGATCGGCTTCGCTCAGTTCGTTCAGAAAGCAACGGATGGGCACCCGGCCGATAAACTCGGATTCAAACCCGAATTTGACCAGATCTTCCGTCCGGGTCTGTTTCAGCAAAGACGTCTCGTCTTGGGTGCGGATGATCGGTGAATTAAACCCGATGGCCTGGCGGGACAGCCGCGTCCGGACCAGGTCGGTGAGCCCGTTGAACGCTCCGCTGAGAATGAACAGAATATTGGCGGTGTTGACCCGGCGGGACACCCGTTTTCCGGTCCGCTGGTACCGTTCCAGTTCCTGCATCATGGATACCGGGTCATGGGGAACTTTCAGATCCACGTCCGTTTCTTCCATGGGTTTAAGTAGCGCCCGCTGAACCCCGGTCCTGGACACTTGAGTCCCGACAACATCCGGGCTGGCCGCAATTTTGTCGATTTCATCCAGATACACAATGCCGCACTCCGCCAGCGCAATATCATCATCCGCTTCCTTGACCAGGTCCCGGATCAGGTCCTCCACATCACCCCCCACATACCCGGTTTCTGAAAACTTGGTGGCATCCGCCTTGACAAACGGAACCCCGATTTTTTTGCAATGAGTTTGATTAAATAGGTTTTCCCGATACCGGTCGGGCCCAGCATAAGGATGTTGGATTTTATATTACCGGTGATCTTTACCCCTTTGTCCTCTCTGGTTTCCTGATGCCGTATCCGGTTGAAATGGGTGCAAATCTTGGTGGCCAAAATCGATTTGGCCTGGCCCTGACGGACCACATACTGGTCCAGATATGCGATCAGTTCCGAGGGTTTGATTTGAAAGTTGACTAGCTCCTTTTTTTCTTCTTTCGGCAGGGTGCCGCTGTCAGAGGTTTTCTGAATCTGGGTCGAGGGAGTAATGATTCGAACGCTGCCACCGAATTTTTTGTTCAAAAATTCCCCTAGTTCTTTTTCCATTTTTTGGGATCATGGACCCCTGAATTCTGTGTGTGTGTCATAATGCCATAAAGTAAGCAGGCTGATGAAAAATTCAAGCCGGCTGTGTGCCCGAGGCCGGGTCTTGAAACAAAAAACAGCCATGAACATTGCTGCCCATGGCTGTCAAATTTTGGTGCCGAAGGGGAGATTTGAACTCCCACGGGTCTCCCCACACGCCCCTCAAGCGTGCGTGTCTACCTATTCCACCACTTCGGCCGGCATAACATAGCGATCAGTCAGACCCGGAATTCGTGGTTTGCTCAACCGGGGCCGTCTGGGAGGTAATAATGCTTTTTTCTGCCTTGTTTCCGGAAAAATAGGCCAGGGTCAGAGACGTCACCATGAAGATGATAGCAATCACAGTGGTTATTTTGGTCAGAATTGTAGCCGGGCCGGAGGCGCCAAACAAGGTCTGGCTACCGCCCCCGCCGATGGACACCCCCATCTCCGCTCCCTTGCCGCTTTGAAGCAGTACAATCAAGATCAGCAGAATACAAACGGTGACATGCAAGGCAGTGATCAGTGTTGTCATATAGTATCAATCAAATTTAACTATTTGTGTAAAAATCTTTGCATCCAGGCTGGCTCCCCCCACCAGGGCACCGTCCACATCCTGAATACACATCAGCTCACGGATATTGCCCGGGTTGACAGACCCGCCGTAAAGAATCCTTACGTTTCGGGCCAGGTCCGGGGATATCCGTTTGCCCAGAAGATCGCGCAGAAACCGGTGTACTTCATCGACCTGATCCGGTCCGGCCGTGTGACCGGTCCCGATTGCCCATACTGGCTCATAAGCTACGACCAGATCCTGCAAGTCTTTCGGATCAACGCTATTTACCCCATCTGATACCTGCTTGTCAAGGGTTAAAAAGGTGTTTCCCGCCTCTCTTTGCGCATCTGTCTCACCGACGCACAGAATCGGTTTGAGTCCTTTATCGGCGGCGGACCTGATTTTTTTGTTTACGGTTTCATCGGTTTCATCAAAATACTGACGTCTTTCAGAATGACCGATGATAACGTATTCTGCGCCCGCTGCCTTAAGCATATCAGCGGAAATTTCACCGGTGAACGCGCCCTGGTTTTCAAAATGCAGATTCTGGGCACCCAGATGGACCGGGGTGCCGGCAAGGGCTTCGGCCACCAGGGGCAGACAGACATAGGCCGGCGCTATCATGATGTCCACATCCCGGACATCGGCGCAGGCCTTGGCTATGTGCGTGGCGGTGTCTACGGCTTCGGGCCCGGTCTTGAACATTTTCCAGTTGCCCGCGATCAAAGGTCTGCGTGTCATTAAAACCTCCTGTGCATCGTCATCCGTTTCCTCTACAAGGTTTCTCCGATCATCCGGGCTAGATCGGTCATCCGGTGGGAATATCCCGCCTCGTTGTCATACCAGGCATAAACCTTGACCATGTTGCCGTTGATCACATCCGTGCACTGGGCGTCCACAATGGAAGACAGCGGGTTGGAATTGTAGTCGATAGACACCAAAGGCAGGTCACTGTATCCCAGAATGCCTTTCAGATTCCCGGAGGCAGCCGTTTCCAGGGCCTGGTTCACCATCTCGGCGGTCAGATTGTCCTGCTGGGTCAGCACCACCAGGTCCACCATGGAAACGTTGGGGGTGGGCACGCGAACCGACATGCCATTGAGTTTTCCTTTGAGTTCCGGCAGCACCAAGGCGACGGCCTTGGCTGCTCCGGTGGTGGTGGGAATCATGGACAGGCCGGCGGCCCGGGCCCTTCGCAGGTCTTTGTGAGGAAAGTCCAGAATCCGCTGGTCTCCGGTATAGGCATGGATAGTTGTCATCATGCCGGACAGAATCCCGAAGTTTTCCAGCAGCACCTTGGCTACCGGCGCCAGGCAGTTGGTGGTACAGGATGCATTGGAGATGATATGATGGGAAGACGGATCATACATGTCATGGTTGACCCCCATGACAATGGTGATATCCGGATTGGTGGCCGGTGCCGATATAATCACCTTTCTGGCGCCTGCATCCAGATGCTTGGAAGCGCCCTGACGGTCCCGGAAGATACCGGTACACTCCATGACGATATCCACCCCCAGATCTGCCCATGGGATCTGGGCCGGGTCCTTGGCAGAGGTGACCTTCACCTGTCGGCCGTCCACTTCAATACGGTCTTCCATTGCAGTAACCGGTTTGCCCAGCTGTCCATGAACCGAATCAAACTGGAGCAAATGAGCCGTGGTCCGGGTGTCGGTCAGGTCGTTGATGCACACGATCTCCAGATCCGGACAGGTCATTGCCGACCGGAACACCAGCCGGCCGATCCGGCCGAATCCATTGATGCCAATCTTTGTAGCCATAATTAAGTTCTCCCATCTGGCAGGAATGATTGATGTGCCAGTGTCTGTAAAATTATTGCCCGGGAATCACAGGGTCAATTTCTTCCCGTACCTTTGAGAATGCCGCTGGCCAGGGAAATGCTCTTCTTGCCATGTTCCACCAGGGCGGCAGTCATTTTTTCCATATTCATCTTTTTCCGGGCGGTGACCGCCTTCAGAAGAATCGGCAGGTTGACCCCGGAAATCACCTCCACGCTGCCTTCTTCCAGAAACGAGTAGCTTAGGTTGGAAGGCGTCCCGCCGAACATGTCCGTCAAAATGATCACGCCGTTGTCGGACCGGACTTTTGCAATGCCTTGTTTGATTTTTTTTCTCAAGTGTTCAGGATTTTGCTGAATGTCGATGGAAATTGCCATCATGTGTTCCTGTTCACCCCCCAGAATGAATTCCACTGTGTCAATGAGCGTCTGGCCCAGCTGTGCGTGGGCCACGACAAGTATGCCAATCATATGTCCCTGGTATCCCGATCAATGTCCCGGTGAATCAGTCCGGGCTGACGGGCCTTCTGGTTTAAGTGTTCAAAGATGCTGCGGGCGATGGCGACACTTCTGTGACGGCCGCCGGTGCAACCGACCGCAATGGTTAAATACGCTTTGTTCTCTCTTTGATACAAGGGGATTAAATAGTCCAGCAGGCGCGTGTATTGTTCCAGAAATGTCTGCGTTTCCGGATTGGACAGCACAAACTGCCTCACTTCACCGGATTCCCCATCCAGGTGCTTTAGCTCCGGTTCAAAATAGGGATTGGCCAGAAACCGCATGTCCATGACCAAATCTGCGTCAATGGGTATGCCATATTTGTAGCCGAACGACAAAACATTGATTTTCATTTCAGACGGATGACCTTTGCCGTGGCTGATCAGATTCAGAATTTCCGTTTTAAGCTGATGAACACTTAACCGGCTGGTATCAATGATATGATGGGCCGTTGATTTGATTAAACCCAGCGCGCCGATTTCCGAATGAATGCTTTCGAGCAGGCTTTTCTTGCCGGTGACCGGATGCTGCCGCCGGGTTTGGCTGAATCGTTTGATCAAGGTGTCCACATCCGCTTCCAGAAAAATGATTTCCAGGGAATACCCTGATTCTTCGATAGCGCTGATCCCGGGCGAGTAATTCGTGGCAAACGTTTTGGACCGCAGGTCCATGACAAAGGCAATCCCTTTGATATCCGGACTTTTCTGGACCGGGAGTTCCAGAAACCGGGGCACCAGTTCCAGAGGCATGTTGTCCACACAGTAAAATGACGCATCCTCAAACGCCTGCATGGCCGTTGTTTTTCCGGAACCGGACAGCCCCGTGATGATGAATAACGGCAGGTGTTTCATTTAAAAGGTTTCATCCTGTTCCAAAATGAATTCATGGATATCATCGACGGTTTCTGCATTGATCAGTTCTTGTCTGAAATGGTCCATTTTCAACAGCTTGGAGATTTGGGCCAGTACCTTCAAATGTCCCCCGGTTGAGTTTTCCGGTGTCAGCAGCAAAAAAAGATGTGGACCGGCTTGCCGTCCAGAGAATCATAGGTCACGCCGGTTCTGCTACGTCCGAACCCCAGAATGATTTTTTGACGGCATTGAGTTTTCCGTGAGGATGGCAATGCCCCCGCCGATACCGGTACTGCCCAGAGATTCTCTTTCCATCAGCACGGCAGCGATTTCTTCGGCATCTATGCCGGCAACCGGGGCCACCGCCCTGGCCAGTTCACGGATAATTCCACGTTTGGTGGTGGATGACAGATCCGTTACAATGGATTCTCTTTGAAGCAATTGGCTGAGTTTCATGTGAATGTCGATTATCCCCCGGGCTGGATCAGTCCCAGCTTTCCATTGTTGTGTTTGTAAAGTACATTCAACTGTTCGGTTCGGGCGTTGTTGAATACAAAAAACGCATGCCGGCCGGAATGGAACTCGTTGATGGCATCTTCGATATCCATGGGTTTGTCGTCCAGCGTTTCCATGATCAGGTCATCAAATCCCTGGGACTCAGGCTGTTGCATGGGGCTGCGGTCAAATTCCGCCGTATCCAGAAGGCTCTGTTTTTTGCCGGACATATGCTCTTTGATTTTTTCCTTGTGTTTTTTTATTTGTGCCCGGACTTTGTCCATCAGAATATCAATGGATGAATACATATTCTCAGAGGATTCTTTGGCATGGATATTCAGTTTGTCACAGGTCAGGGTGATTTCCGCGATATGTCTGATTTTTTCCACCGACAGCACCACATGGGCTTCTGCCGGACTGTCCAGCATTCGGTCGAATTTATCCAGTTTCTTTTTCACGTAAGACTTCAACGGCTCGGAAGGATCGATTTTTTTAAAGGTCACGGTCGTTTGCATGAAACACCTCCCTAAAGTTGTTTGCGTTTGCTGGAAGGCAGTATATTGAGCACCTTCCGATACTTGGCAACAGTTCTGCGGGCAATCTGGATATCGGAATTTCCAAGAATACCGGCAATCCGGTCATCGCTTAACGGGTCGGTGGGATCTTCCTTTTCGATCAGTTCCCGGATTCGTTCCTTGACACTGGCCGATGCCAGTGATTCTCCTCCGGTCCGTTCAATGGAGGAGTTGAAAAAGTATTTGAGTTCAAACAGTCCCTGGGGGGTATACGCATATTTGTTGGTGGTGACCCGGCTGATGGTGGATTCGTGCATCTGAATGTCTTCGGCAATGTCCTTGAGAATCAGGGGGCGAAGATAAGCGATGCCTTTTTCAAAGAACTCATTCTGGAATTTGATGATACTTTCCATGACCAGATAGATCGTTTTCTGCCGCTGGTGAATGCTTTTGATCAGCCAGGAGGCGGACTGCATTTTTTCGTTAAGATACGCCTTGGTTTCCCGGGAAATCTTTTTTCCCTCGGCAATGGCATTTTTATAAAACCGGTTGATGCGCAGTTTGGGCAGACCATCGTCGTTCATCACGATTTTGAAACCGTCTTCCACTTTGTAGACAAAGATATCCGGTATGATATAGGCGGGTTCGTCATTTGAAAATTTCCGGCCCGGCTTGGGTTCCAGGTATTGAAGGATTTTTACTGCGGCCCGTACCTCTTCCACGGATATCTTCAGGGCTTTGGCAATTTTACGGCTGTTCCGGTTTTCCAGGTTTTTCAGGTGGTATTTAATAATATCGGTGAGCACGGGATTGTCAATGTCCAGCTGCCGGATTTGTATGAGCAACGTCTCGCACAGATCTCTGGCACAGACCCCGGGAGGATCCAGCGTCTGCAAAACCGAGAGCACCTGTTCCACCCGGTCCGCTTCCACGCTGCCTGCCTGGGCGATTTCTTCGACGTCCGCACACAGGTACCCGTCCGCGTTCAGGTTATCAATGATCATATGGCCGATCTGTTCATCCGCCTTGTCCAGTCCCTGGAGCATCAGCTGCCATTTCAAATGGGCTTCCAGCGTGGTTTTTTCAGATGTGAACGCCTCGAAATTCGGGGCTTCGGTGTGTTCGGTTTCCGTATAGACCCGGCCGGTAGAGTTGTATTCATTGATGTAATTTTCCCAGTCCGTATCCGGCTGGACTTTTTCATCAATGGTGACCTCCTTGACCGCAACTTCCCGGTCCGGGTCAGGGGCATCTGCAGCCGGATCGGACAGGGCCTGCTCCAGGGGTTCGTCCGGTGCCTGTTCCTCTAGGGCCGGATTCTGTTCCATCTCCTGCTGAATCATTTCCGCCAGCTCGACGCGGGACAGTTGAAGCAGTTTGATGGCCTGCTGAAGCTGCGGGGTCATGACCAGCTGCTGGGTCAATGTGAGGTTTTGTTGTAAGCCAAGTTCCATGTTAGAGCCTGAAATTGTCTCCCAGATAGTTTTTTTTGGCAACGGCACTGGAGATGATTCGATCCGGCGGCCCGGACTCGATCACCTGTCCCTGACTCATGATATAAGCATGGTCGCATACCCCCAGTGTTTCCCGGACATTGTGGTCGGAAATGAGCACCCCGATCCCTTTGCGGGTCAGCTGGGTGATGATCTGCTGGATGTCTGTCACCGCCAGCGGATCGATGCCGGCAAACGGTTCGTCCAGAAGAATAAACAGGGGATCAGTTGACAAAACCCTGGCGATTTCCAGCCGTCGGCGTTCACCTCCGGACAGGGAAGCGGCTTTCTGACGGGCCAATTTCCGTATGCCCAGTTCCTGCATCAGATCCCGTGCCCTGGATTGGACCGGAATATTGTTTTCAGGCAGCACTTCCAGAATTGCGGTGATGTTCTGCTCAACCGTGAGTTTTTTGAAAATGGAGCTTTCCTGGGGCAGGTACCCGATCCCTTTTCGGGCACGGACATACATGGGATACCGGGTAATATCCTCGTCGCCCAGAAGTACTTGTCCGCTGTCCGGCCGGATCATGCCCACGGTCATGTAAAAGGTGGTGGTTTTTCCGGCACCGTTGGGGCCGAGAAGTCCGGTCACCTGTCCCGGGTTTACGGTAAGATCGGCCTGGTTCACCACGGTTTTCCCGGTATAGGTTTTGACCAGTTTATTAAGCGAAAGTGCTGTCATTTATTGATCAGCCGGTTTGTCTTCCGGATTAAACAGAGCCTGAACCCGGTTTTGACCGTCACTTTCCACCATGACCCGCTCCTGTTTCCTGAGCAGGGTGATTCGGGTTCCGCTCACCCAGCTGGTTCCGGTGAGCAGCCTGACATTTTTTCCGGTGAGGACAAGGATTTCATCAGCTGCCGTATAGACCGCTTTGTCAGCAAACGCCTGTCTGTCTCCGGCCGTGTATTCGACATTATCCAGAGCGACGATCTGTTTGATCCGGCTGGTGTCGGAAGTGTTTTCAGTAGCTGGTTGAGACGGATCCAGAAAAATTTTGATCAAATCCGCCAGAAGAAGGGCGTTATCCTGAACCGCCCTGACATTGCCGACGAATTCCATCATGGATGCTTCCTGATGAACAACCATCTTGTCTGCAGTGACCTGCAACGGCTGATTCGGTAAAAAATCCGGGCTGATTCCGGTTTTTTCTTCAGCAAAAACCAGAGTGGTCATGAGAATCATCATCAGTCCGATGATTTTGGCCATCCTTTTACGGCAGAATAAAATTTTCACTGAATGTTCCTTTGACATGTCCCTGTAAAACCAATTCATTCTCGTTGATGCGGATTTCCATGCTGTCCGCTTCCATGACGGCATCCGGATTTTCAAGCCATACCTTTGTCTGGGTAAATATTATATGTGGTTTTTTTTATAATGCAACTTATCAGTTTTCAGGGTGTTTGACCGGTGGGTCACCAGCACATTTCCCGTAAAATCCATGTCATGGGTTTCAGTGTCAAGGATTCCCTGGTCGGATGCCAGCATCACCGTCTCGTCATTTTCTGTATAAAACACCACCTGGACCTGGGTAAGTATGGCCTGGCTCCGTTCCTTGACCAGGGTGGCCGTGGCAGCTTCCAGTTCCCATTGCGTAATCCCGTTTTTTTTGGAAACCTGTTTCATGATCCCCAGTTTCAGGGCCGCATCAGAATCCACGTGAAGATCCGTGATTTGTTGTGTGGCAGTCTTCATTTTCCGGATCACATAGACCCCTCCTGCGCTGCCGATCGAAATGATCAAAAGCAACAGGATGAGAATCCGCGGTTTTTTGAAAAAAAACAGGTTCATAACAAAAAGGATTTCAGCGCGGTTTCCCACAGGCCGGCGGCTTTGAGAATGGCTTCGCAGATTTCCCTGACAGCCCCCCGGCCTCCGGCCGCCAGAGTGACGATATCGGCCTGGGCCTTCACCTCCTCTGCTGCGTCTGCCACGGCAATGGCCACCCCGGCCCGGGCCATGGCCGGCAGATCAATCAAATCGTCTCCCATGAACGCCATGGCAGACAAATCGATACCGGTCTTCTGGGCCATACGTTCCAGGGCGTCCCCTTTGTTGAAAATACCGTCAAAAACCAGATCAATGCCCAGGTTTTGACAGCGGTGGGTCAGGGCACCTGAAATTCGTCCAGTGATAATCCCCGCCTGAATGCCGTTATCCATGAGCAGACGCAGACCCAGTCCGTCCCGGGATGAAAACTGTTTAACCTGTTCTCCGGAATCGGAATAGATGATCCGGCCGTCTGTCAGGACCCCGTCCACATCCAGCACCAGCAGTTTAATCTGTTTCAGTGAAGCGGTCATTTGGGTTACGCCGCCGCTTTTTTTATGGCAAGAAGGGTCGCCAGCAACGGAGCCATGTCCGTCAGTGGCAGGGAGTTGGGACCATCGCACAGCGCTTTTGAAGGATCCGGATGGGTTTCCATGAACAGTCCGTCAGCCCCGGCCGCCATGGCTGCTTTCGCCAGAGTGGGAATATATTCCCGGTCCCCGGCCGATGATGTGATGCTACCGCCGGGCAGTTGGACACTGTGGGTGGCATCGAATATCACGGGAACCCCCATTTGTTTCAATATGGGAATGGACCGGAAATCCACCACCAGATTGTTGTACCCGAAACTGGAACCCCGTTCGGTGATGGCGATATGGGGGTTGCCGGTGGAAGCGGCCTTAGCCAAAATATTCCGGCAGTCTCCGGGTGCCAGAAACTGGCCTTTTTTGACATTCACAGGCCGGCCGGTACGGCAGGCCGCCAGAATCAGGTCTGTCTGGCGACACAAAAACGCCGGTATCTGGATCACATCCAGTACTTTTGCCGCCTTTGCCGCCTGATCCGGCAGGTGGATATCCGAAATGATTTTCACGTTCAGCCGGGATTTAATCTCTGCCAGAATGGACAAACCCTGTTCAAATCCCGGGCCCCGGAAAGAATCCACAGATGTCCGGTTGGCCTTGTCAAAAGAGGCCTTGAACAGAAACGGGAGGTTCAGTTCAAGGGTCAGAGTCTTCAGGGTGTCACAGATATGAAACGTGGTGTCGAAATCTTCGATCACACAAGGTCCGGCCACCAGAAAAAAACGGGGAACAGGGGTGTCGATCATTTCTAAAAAAAATTGCTCATGGATCATCCTTATGTTCGGATCGTGAATTGGAGATCAACCTATAATCTGACACCTGAAAAGTCAAGAATGTAAAATACCTTGATAAGTTTTGGCGTAGCTGGTATTTTTATGGGCGTTTCACTTAGGATAATGATAACCATTTGAAAAATATGGATGTTTTGGATGAAGAAAATTTTTTTGCTGGGGTTATGTGCCGTGATTTTGGCGCCGCTGGTCTGGGTGCTGACATATCGTTTTGAAGGATCCCCACCCGAGGTAACCGCAGATTTGCCGACACGCTTTCTCAAAGACGGCGTCACATTGTCGCTGGATATCATCGACCATAAAACCGGACTCCGGAATATTCATGTCCGGCTTGTTCAAAATGATATCACAAAGACACTGTTGAAGAAAACATATCCGACCGGAGATCTGCTGGCTCCGTTTTCCGGAATTCCCCAGGGAGGGGACCGGCTGGTCATTCCTGTGGAAACCGGTCGCCATGGATTGAGTGATGGAGAGGCTGTAATTCAAATTCAGGTGACGGATCAGTCCTGGCGGGGGTGGAATCACGGGAATATGGCGGAAGAGAAAATATCCATCGTCATCGATACCCAGCCCCCCGCATCGAGGTGTTGAGCCGGCAGCACAATGTGGAGCGGAGCGGTTCCGGTCTGGTGATCTACCGGTTATTTGAACCTGATCTCAACAGCGGCGTCCAGGTGGGGGACCGGTTTTTTCCGGGTCATACCGGGCTGTTTGATCAGACCGATATCCATGCGGCTTTTTTTGCCCTGGATCATACCCAGGGCCCCGGGACCCGGATATGGATCACTGCCGAAGATGAAGCGGGGAATGCCACTCAAAAGGGTTTTATCATTATATTCGGGATCGAGGGTTCAAATCGGATGTGCTGAAAATATCCGATGCGTTTTTGGAAAAGACCATGCCCGATTTTCAACTCGGGAGCCTGGAAAACCGCATCAAGCAATCCGGCCATCCGTTTCTGGATAAGTTCCTGGTGGTCAATACCGATCTTAGGAATGCGAATGTGGACAAAGTGCTGTCCCTTCCGGTGGATACCGTTTCTGAAATGCTGTGGCAGGGTAAATTCGAGCGGATGCCCGGAGCCACCCGGGCCGGGTTCGGCGATCAGCGTACCTATACCTATCACGGAAAGGAAATCGGGCAATCTCGTCACATGGGCATAGATCTGGCATCCACGGCCCAGTCTCCGGTGGGGGCCGCTAACACGGGTCGGGTGATCCTGGCGGAACCGGTGGGCATATTCGGAAATACCGTGATCATTGACCACGGGTTTGGCCTGGCCAGTCTTTACTCACATCTGAGTTACATGGCCGTGTCAGTGGGGGATACGGTCCGGAAAGGAGATGTCATCGGCAATACTGGAATGACCGGATTGGCTGCCGGAGATCATCTGCATTTTTCCATGATCGTTCACAATGTATTTGTCAACCCCCTGGAATGGTGGGACACCAATTGGATCGAAAATAACATCACCGCCAAGATCAGGGCGGTCAATGAAGGATAATTATGAGTGATCATACCGTCAGCAAGACCTATGAACAGATTAATGAGAAAATCGCCCGGGGAGAAGCCGTGGTGGTCACGGCTGAAGAAGTGATCGATATTGCCAGGGAAAACGGCATTGTAGAGGCGGCCCGTCAGGTGGATGTGGTGACCACCGGCACGTTCGCCCCCATGTGTTCATCCGGTGCGTTCATCAATATCGGCCAGTCCAAACCGGTGGTACGTACCACCAAAACCTGGTTCAACAAGGTGCCGGCCTATTCAGGCATCGCGGCGGTGGACTGCTATCTGGGGGCCACCCAGACCAGTGATGACGATCCATTGAACAAACGGCATCCCGGGGATTTCAATTACGGAGGGGGGCACGTGATCCAGGACCTGGTGGCGGGAAAACCCGTGGAGATTCTGGCGGAATCCTACGGCACCGACTGTTATCCCAACCGGCGCATTGAAAAGACCATGACCCTTGAGGAACTGCCCAATGCGATGCTGGTGAATCCCAGGAACGCTTACCAGAATTATAATTGTGCCATCAATCGGTCAGACCGCACCAAATATACCTATATGGGGACATTAAAGCCGGGCATGGGCAATGCCAATTATTCCACATCAGGTGCCCTGAGTCCGCTGTTCAACGACCCTTATCTCAAAACCATCGGTGTGGGCACCCGGATTTTTTTGGGCGGGGCCCAGGGGTATGTGATCTGGACCGGCACCCAGCACAAGAGTGCCGTGGACCGGGGGATGAACGGCGTTCCCCTGGGCCCTGCCGGTACTTTGTCGGTGATGGGTGATCTCAAAGAGATGTCTCCTGAGTGGCTGGTGGGACAAAGTATCCGCGGATACGGATGTTCTCTGTCAGTGGGCATCGGCATTCCGATTCCGATTCTCAATGAAGAAATTCTCAAGTATACGGCTGTGTCGGATGAAGAAATTTTCACCCAGATCGTGGATTACGGATATGACTATCCCGAAGGGGTGGGCCGTTCCTATGGCCAGGTCAGTTATGCGGAACTCAAAAGCGGTTTCATCATGGTCAAGGGTCAGAAGGTCTCCACCCATCCCTTGTCCAGCATGGTTAAGGCCAGGAAAATTGCCCGACAGCTCAAATCTGCGATCCAGCGGTCAAAGTTTCTGCTGGGACAGCCCCAGCATCTGTTTTTTCAAAATAAAGGATTGACATGGCCAAGAAAAAAAAAACGCCTGGCGGGAGAACATTGAAGCCATTCTCATTGCCGTTGTGATCGCTTTGTTCATCCGGACTTTCATTGTCCAGGCATTTAAGATCCCTTCCGGATCCATGCTGGAAACCCTTCAAATCGGGGACCAGATTTTGGTGAACAAGTTCATCTACGGCGTGAAAATTCCGTTTACCGGCGGAAAGGTTCTGATTCCGATCAAGACACCGGAGCGGGGGGATATTGTGGTGTTTGAATATCCGGAAGATCCGTCCAAGGATTTTATCAAGCGGGTGGTGGCCGTGGCCGGTGACACCGTGTCCATCGTGGACAAGCAATTGTATGTGAACGGAAAACCGGTGACGGATGAGCCGTATGCGCACTATTCCCGGATGCCGACCCATGTGGACAACATGCCGCCGGTAAAGGTGCTGGAAAACAAGCTGTTCGTCATGGGAGACAACCGTGACAACAGCCATGACAGCCGGTTCTGGGGTTTTGTGGATCTGTCGGCCGTCAAGGGGGAGGCATTTATGATCTACTGGTCCTGGGACCGGGAAAAATTCGGTGTCCGGTGGCACCGGATCGGTGACCTGCTGATATGACCTATAAAATGAAGGATGGATGATGCGATTCACGAAAAAGGATATTCTGGATGTCCATTCCCTGGATCCGGCGGAAATCACCCTGATTCTGGACACTGCCATGGGTATGAAGGAGATTTCCCGGAGACCCGTGAAAAAAGTGCCTACCCTGAGGGGGAAAACCATTGTGCTGTTTTTTCAGGAACCGTCCACCCGGACTAAACTGTCCTTTGAAATTGCGGCCAAACGTCTGTCTGCGGATTCCGTTGCCATCACCAAATCCGGCTCCTCCATGGTCAAGGGTGAAACCCTGATCGACACAGTCAAAAACCTGGAAGCCATGCGGCCGGATGTGATCGTGATGCGCCATAGCTCTTCCGGTGCGGCCCGGCAGGTGGCAAAGCGGGTGGACTGCTCGGTGATCAATGCCGGGGACGGCATTCACGCCCATCCGTCCCAGGCCCTTTTGGACATGATGAGCGTCCGGGAGAAAAAAGGCGGAATTCAGGGGTTGAAATTGTCGATTATCGGGGATATCGCCCACTCCCGGGTGGCCCGATCCGATATCGCCGGATTTTCCAAAATGGGGGCAACGGTGTCGGTGTGCGCCCCGCAGACCATGATCCCGGCGGGTATCGAAGCATTGGGGTGTCAGGTGGCCTCTAGCATGGAAACGTGTGTGGCGGATGCGGATGTGATCATGATGCTCAGAATTCAGAAAGAGCGGATGAGCGATGTATTGTTCCCATCGGAGCGGGAGTATGCAAGCAGGTTCGGCCTGAACCACGACCGGGTGGCTCTGGCGAAAAAAGATGTCACCATCATGCATCCGGGCCCCATGAACCGGGGGGTGGAAATCAGCAGTGAGGTTGCAGATGCCGGGTATTCCATGATTCTGGATCAGGTGACCAACGGGGTGGCTTTGCGCATGGCCCTTTACTATCTGGTGGCGGGAGGAAGCAGACATGCGGATACTGATTAAAGGTGCCCGGGTTCTGGATCCGGGGAAACAGGATGGGATCAAAACGATTCTGATCGAGGGACAGACCATTGCCGCGGTACTGGATCCGTCTGATCCCGTGCCCGGCGGTGAGGCAAACCTTGACGTGGTGAATGCCGACGGGCTGGTACTGGTGCCGGGCCTGATGGATATTCATGTGCATCTGCGGGAGCCGGGTCATGAGTACAAGGAAACCATTGCCACGGGAACCGCCGCTGCGGCCCGGGGGGGATTCACGGCCGTGTGCGCCATGCCCAACACCCAACCGGTGAATGACAATGCCCAGGTGACCGGGTTTATTCTGGAAAAGGCCCGGGCTGCTAAAGGTGCCCGGGTGTATCCGGTGGGTGCGGTCACCAGAGGGTCGGCCGGGGGGCATCTTGCCGAAATACAGGATATGCAGCAGGCTGGGATCGTAGCGGTATCCGATGACGGCCGGCCCGTGGAAAGCGCCCAGGTGATGCGCCGGGCCCTGGAATACTGCAACGGGTTGTCCATTCCGGTATTTGTCCATGCCGAAGACCTGTCTCTGGTGAACGGCGGCGCCATGAACGAAGGACCGGCCGCCACCTTTTGGGGCATTTCCGGCATTCCCAATGCTGCGGAAGCGGTGATGGTGGCCAGGGATATTCTGTTGTCCCGGCTCACCGGGGCTCATGTGCATTTCTGTCATATCAGCTGCAAGGAATCCATTGATCTGATCCGGAATGCCAAGCAACAAGGTATCTGTGTCACCTGCGAGACCGCGCCCCATTATTTCACCCTGACCGACGAGGATGTGAAAGACTATGATACCCATTTCAAGATGAACCCTCCCTTGAGGTCTGAAAAAGACCGGCAGGCTGTGATTCAGGGACTTTCGGACGGCACCATCGATGTGATCGCCTCGGACCACGCCCCCCACAGCAAAGAGGAAAAAGACCTGGAATTCGATTCGGCCGCATTCGGCATCGTGGGACTGGAAACAGCACTGCCGCTGTCTTTGAAACTGGTCCGGGACGGTCATCTGTCCCTGGCGGACCTGGTGTTGAAAATGGCCAAGCAGCCGGCCGGGATTCTGGGGATCAACAATGATATCATTCCTGGAAATCCGGCGGATCTGACCCTGATCGATCTGGAGGAAAACTGGGTGATCGATCCTGGCCGGTTCGTGTCCAAAAGCCGGAACACCCCGTTCACCGGCATGCCGGTTCAGGGAAAAGCCGTGGCGGTGATGGTGGATGGAATCTTTGTCTTTGGGGCGGGTCATGCCTGAACCCGGCGGCAGGCAATTCAGCATTCTGGTGGTGGATGATGATACCAGCATGCGGGAATTTCTGGAACTGCTTCTGTCCCGGGAAAATTATGAGGTGGCCACCGCTGAAAACGGGAAGCGGGCACTGGATCTGATCCGTCGCCATACTTACGATCTGGCACTGGTGGATATCCGTTTGGGCGATATCACGGGACTGGAGGTGCTCAAACAGGTCAAACAGCGGCATCCCGATACTGTGGTTATCATGATATCCGCATATTCCACCACGGAAATTGCCGTAAATGCCATGAACGAAGGGGCTTATGACTTTGTCCCAAAACCGTTTGACAACGACGAGCTGCGCCAGACCATCGCAAAGGCCCTGGACCTTCAGACCCTGGAACAGGAAAAAAACACCGGGAATCTGAAATCCAGAATTATCTTCATTTTGATCGGATCATCGGCAACAGCCCGGGAATGACGGCCATTTACAGTCGGATTCATCAGATCAGTGCCACCAAAACCAATGTATTGATCACCGGTGAAAGCGGTACCGGTAAAGAATTGATCGCCCGGGCCATCCATGAGCACTCGGATCGAAAAGACCAGCCCTTTGTAGTAGTCAATTGCGGGGGGATTCCGGACACTCTCATGGAAAGCGAATTTTTCGGCCATGTCCGGGGGGCGTTTACCGGAGCGGTGGTGGACAAGAAAGGACTGTTTGAAACCGCAGACCATGGCACGATTTTTCTGGATGAAATCGGTGAGCTTTCTCCCATGCTTCAGGTCAAGCTGCTTCGGGCCGTTCAGGAAACCTCGTTCAAACCGGTGGGGGGGACCACGGAAATCACCGTGAATGTCAGGATTATTTCCGCCACCAACAAAAATCTGGATAAGGAAGTGGTGGAAGGCAGGTTCAGGGAAGATCTGTTTTTCCGGTTGAATGTTATACCCATCAAAGTGCCTCCCCTGCGGGACCGGAAAGGAGACGTGGCAATCCTGGCCCAGCATTTTGCTGAGAAATACTCCCGAAAGATGGGCCGGGACATTGTCAAGCTGTCTTCCTATGCCATCGATTTTCTGAACAAATATTCGTTTCCCGGCAATGTGCGGGAGCTGGAAAATTTGATAGAGCGCTCTGTGGCCTTGTCATCCACCAACATTATTCTGCCTGAGAGCCTGACGATTTCAATGCATAAAGCCCGCCGGTGGTCGAGGGTGTGAAGAACCGTCGATTTGATTTGAAGCAGGTGGAGCAGGGTGTTGACCTGGATGAAATTCTGTCTGCGTTTGAATCCGCCTATCTGAAAAAAGCCATGGAAGCGGCTGGGGGAGACAAGAAAAAGGCGGCTGATCTCCTCAACTTGTCTTTGCGGTCTCTGCGATACCGATTGGACAAAACCGCAGAAGACTCATAAACCGGTCCATCCGGTGGTCCGTCCGGATTGGAAAAAGGGTGACAGGAATCTGAGATGCGGTGATGTCATCCATGAAGGTCGAACAGATCCGTAACCCGGTCCCGCAGATATTGACCGATGGGAATGGCGGAAGTGGCTGCCGGGGAGGGGGCGTTGCACACATGCAGGGAGCGGGCGGTCCGTGCAAAAAGGAAATCGTGGACCAGGTCTCCGTTCCGGGTGACGGCCTGGGCCCGGATTCCGGCGGGATAGGGCAACAGATCATTCAATGTCAAAGATGGGCAGTATTTTCTGATCCGTGCCAGATATCCGGGTTTCCAGACAGAGTCTTTCTGTTCTTTGATTCCGGACAGCAGGTGCCGGCCCGTGATTTTCCAGAAGCCGGGGAAACCGAGCATCTCCGCCATATCCTTGAACCGGGCGTTGAACCGGCCGTATCCTTCTCTGGCAAATCCCAGTACTGCGTTGGGCCCCACGGTGACGTCTCCGTTGATCGTGGGGTCAGGTGAACCCCCAGAAATGGAAGGTCCGGATCCGGAATGGGATAGATGAGCCGGGAAACGATGTCGGACCGGTGAGCGGGCAGTTGAAAATACTCCCCCCGGAACGGGATAATGGAAAAGTCGATATCTATGTGCATCATTTTTGCCAGACGGTCTGCCATCAGCCCGGCGCACACCACCAGATATCGGGTGGAAACGATGCGAGAACGGGTGTGAACCGTCACCTGATCCCTGGTTTCGACCAGATGGGTGACCGGATGCCCTGTCAGAATCTGGCCGCCCTGGACTGAAAACAGGGCTGCCATTTTCTGTGTCACTGCTACAAAATCGCAGATCCCGGTGGCAGGGACCAGCAGGGCCCCTTGTCCCTGAATATGGGGTTCCATGCGGGCCAGTTCCTGCCGGTCCAGTTCAAAAACCTGGATCCGGTTCTGAATGCAGCGCTGTTTTAACGCCTGCATCCGCGTATGCTCAACCGGGGTTGTGGCCACCAGCAGTTTGCCGCATTGCCGGCAGGGGATCTGGTGCTCCTTGCAAAAGGACAGGGTGTCCCTGGATCCCTGTCGGCAGAATGCCGCTTTCAAGCTGCCGGGAGCGTAGTAGACGCCGGCGTGAATCACCCCGGAATTGTGCCCGGTCTGGTGAGCTGCAAACCGATTTTCTTTCTCAATCAAAAGGACGCCGGCATCCGGAAATCGTTTCTTCAAAGTCAGGGCGGTCGAAACCCCCACAATACCGCCCCCGATCACGGTGATGTCATAGTTCGTCACGCCTGTTTCTCCTGATCAAGAAAATAAGGTTTAGCATTCTTCACCTTAGTATGGGCCCCCTGGAAAATCAAGGGAAGGCGTGGATTTTGAAATTTTGAAATATGGGGGACACCGATTTTCGATCCCTGGTTGACCCCGGAGTCATGAAAGTATATATAGATTTTGATTCAAACCATTAGGTATATCAGAATGGAGAGTAAAAAAATGAACGAATTGGATTTCTGGAACCGTCATTCCGTTCAATATCTTGAAATGGCGTTTGATGCCGGAAATAAAGAGATGATTCATAACCCGGACGGATATGGAAAAAGAACCGGCGAATGTGGAGACACGGTGGAGTTTTTCATCAAGGAAAAAGACGGGAGACTGGAAGCGGTTTCTTTTATTGCCCACGGATGTCTGAATACAACGGCATGCTGCAACACCGTTGTTTTTTTTGCCCGGGGCAAAACCATTGATCAGGCATGGGAAATCATCCCTGAGCAGATCGTGGCGTACCTTCAGACACTGCCGCCGGATCATGAGCACTGTGCCCAGCTGGCTGTGGGGGGGTTGTACCTGGCATTGTCCGATTTTCAGTCCGGGCACTCTAAAAAGGCCAAAACCGCTTAAGGATTTGGAGAAAAACTATGGAAGATAAGACATCATGGGACTGGGACACGGAGCTGAAGGAAGTGCCGTTTGACGAATGGCGGTCCCGCTTCAACTGGGTTCAGACGCCGCAGGTGAGTCACAACGGCGAGGGGATTGCAGCGGTTGTGAATCTGGATGAAATGGCGTTCAATGTGTGCGTGAACGGAGAGGTCTGGGAAGAAGAATATGAAAAAGCCTGGAGTTTGACACCGGTTTCCGGCAGCGGGTTTGCCGCTTTTGTGGCCCGGGATGAAGAATGGACCCTTGCGGTAAACGGTCAGGAATGGTCCCACCGGTGCGATTTCATCTGGCAGTTGATGAAAAGTCCGGACGGGCAGAGCCTGGGAGCGGCGTTTCAGGCGGATTCGGAATACGGTATCATCGTGAACGACACGCCCTGGGATAACCGGTTTGAGAATTTGACCGGTGCGGTGATGGCGGCTGACGGCACCTCTGCGGCCGTTGTTCAGATGATATCCACGCCCGGAGCGGATGTGACGGCTTTCAGAGAGGGCGTTTTCAGTGTGGCCCGTAACGGCGTTCCTGAAGATCTTCGTTTCCTCAATATCTGGGACATCAGTTTTGACTCTTCCGGCAGACAGATCGGTTACGGGGTGCGGACGAACCGGGAAGCCTATTCCGTTGTTCAGAATGGCGCCCTGTGGGAAAACCGGTTCGAATCGGTGTGGAAACCGGAGTTTCTGGATGAAAAATCTCTTTTGGCCCCGGTCCGTGTCAACGGCAAATGGGAATTGTACAAAAACGATGCCCCGTTCTGGCGCAGGCGGTATGATCAGCTCTGGCACATGACGTTGTCACCCGGCGGCAAAGATGTGGCCGCTATTGTGTCCACCCCTTACGGCCGCTGGAGCGTGGCCGTGAATGACATGGTGTGGCAGGTATCCTGGGATACCATGGTGTCGGATATCCATTTTTCAGAAAACGGGTCCAGCCTGGCGGCGGTTTTCAAGCACAAGGGTGTCTGGGATCTGGCAGTGGATCAGATTCCCTGGAATCTGGCTGCGGAAATGGTGTTTTTCCCTTGCCTGAGTCAGGACGGCAGTGTGGTGGCGGTGGTGATTCAAAAACAGGGCCAGTATCAGCTGGTGGTCAACAAGCGGGTGGTGGCATCGGGGTTCAGTTTCATGGCCGATCCTGTGATCAGCCCCGACGGATCCAAAGTGCTGCTCAAAGGTATTGAGAACGGTATATACAAACGCCGTATCATCCGTGTGTAACTGCGTTTTTTTTAAAAGGAGCCTGCAATGAACAGTATTATCGCCTTTATAATGGGGCCGATGGTGTGGATATCCATCATCATATTTCTGGGGGGCCTGATTGTTAAACTGGTGGGGATCCTTCGTGCGGTCCGTCAGAAAGAACCCTATATCTACTCATATGTGACACTGAAACACAGCCTGCGGTCCATCGGGGCGTGGCTGATCCCTTTTTTTCCCAGAAGCGCCCGAATGAGCCCGGTATATTACGGCGTTTCCTATCTGTTTCATATCTTTTTGTTTCTGGTGCCGTTGTTTCTGGCTTCCCACATCGTGCTGATCAATGAGGCGTTTCAGATATCCTGGCCGGCATTGAATGATCAGGCGGCGGACTGGCTGACCGTGGGCGTGATGGCGGCGCTGATTTTTTTTGCCGTTCGCCGGTTCAAGGTACCGGAAGTCAGATATCTCACCGGTCCCATGGATTATGTGCTGATTTTGCTGGTGCTGCTGCCTTTTTTGACCGGACTTCTGGCATACCACCAGTGGATCGCCTACCGATGGATCACCGTGATTCACATTTTGTCCGGAGAGCTGATGCTCATCATCATTCCGTTTTCCAGGTTTTCCCATATGCTCACAGCACCGCTGACACGGGCCTACATGGGATCTGAATTCGGCCATGTCAGACAGGCAAGGGACTGGTAGGAGAAAAAAACCAATGCAGACAAAGGACAAACCCATGACAGACGCACCCACATCTGTTGAAAAAAACACGGATCCGGCTATTGAATCCGGGCTCGAACGGCTGACTCCTGACCGGATCCGGCAGGTCATCCAGCAGGTATTGAAAAAGGAAACCGGTCCCCGGTTCAAAGCCTATGTGGAAACCTGTATGCGATGCGGCCTGTGCGCCGAAGCATGCAGTTATTTTTGTCCAATGACAGGGATCCGCAGTTCATGCCGGCAGCCAAGGTGAAAAATACCATCTGGGAGATGCTGAAAAAAAACGGAGACGTGTCCAAGGATTTCCTGCGGCGGGCCGTTCGGATTTCCCACCTGGAATGCAATGTGTGCAAAAGGTGCGCCATGTACTGTCCGTTCGGCATCGATATCGCCTATCTCATGCTTTTGGTAAGAAGAATCTGCCATAAACTGGAAATCACGCCCCAGTATATTCAGGATACGGTTAACTCCCATTCAGTAACGTTGAACCAGATGTGGGTCAAGGATGATGAATGGATCGATACCCTGCAATGGCAGGAGGAAGATGCCAGAGAGGAGTTCGAAGACCTGCAGATTCCCCTGGACAAGGTAGGCGCGGATCTGATGTATTCCGTGATTGCACCGGAACCAAAATTTCAGGCCGGTTTGATTTATCAGACCGCTACCATGATGCATGCGGCCGGTGTGAACTGGACCATGCCCTCGACGCCGGGCTGGGACAACAGCAACATGGCCATGTACACCGGAGATAATGAAATTTCTGGCCGCATTGCCCGGGCATTTTTTGAAACGGCGGCAAAACTGCGGGTCAAGCGCATTGTCATGGGGGAGTGCGGCCATGCATTCCGGTCGGTGTACGATATGGGCAACCGGTGGAATTCGTGGGTGATGCCGCCTTTTGAAGTGGTGCATGCCCTGGCGTTTTATCATGAACTGCTCACCCAGGGACGGATCACCATCAAGGAAAAATACAAAAAAAAGGTGACCCTGCACGATCCCTGCAATGTATCCCGGGGACGGGGTCTGCACGATAAGGCCAGAGAAGTGGTGAACATGGTGTGCGAAAATTTTGTGGAGATGACCCCCAACCGGGAGCACAACTACTGTTGCGGGGCCGGTGGCGGGGTCATCAACTGCGGTCCGCCCTACAAAGGGGAACGCATGGTGAACAACCGAGTCAAAGCGGAACAGCTTGCCGCCACCGGTGCGGAAGTGCTCATCGCTCCCTGCCACAACTGTCACAGCGGGTTGGAAGATATTATCCATCATTATGATTTGGGGATGGAGATCAAGTTTCTGGGGGATCTGATTTATGAAACCATGGAAAAAAAGATTTATGAACCGGGGGCATGACATGAGATTCAAAAAGGACGTCCTTATAGTTCTGGTTGCAATTGCTGCCTCACTGATGGCCGGGTTTTTCAGTTATGCCGGACAGGATCCTGAGCGGCTGGACCCCTGGGCGTTTGAATCACCCAGACGGCCCGGAGCCGTATTTTCCCATGATGACCATATGATGTTACTGGATGATGATTGCAGTCTGTGCCACCATGTCTATGAAAACGGCGAGCGGGTATCCGGAGAAAGCAGTGAGGACAGTTACTGCTCAGACTGCCACAGCCTCAAACCGGTTCCGGACAATCCCATGCCCCTGGAGGCAGCCTATCACAACCTTTGCCGGGACTGTCATTTTGACCGGGGCACGGGGCCGGTGCTGTGCGGTGAATGCCATATCAAGGAATAAGGAGACAGCCATGACAAAAAAATAATGATCGTGGATGATGATCCGGCCATTACCCGTTATCTGGAAATACTGTTCACAGACAATGGATTTGAGACCTGTATCGCGGATGACGGCAAACAGGCCATGGATGTGTTTTTGGACCAGCAGCCGGATCTGATCACCCTGGATCTGGAAATGCCTGAAGAATGGGGTCCCCGGTTTTTCAGAAAGATTTCCAAAAAAGGGTATACCACGCCTGTGATCGTTATCTCCGGATTGTCCGGGCGGACGCATTCCATTCCCAAAGCAGAAGCGTTTTTTGCCAAACCCTTTAATGCCGAAGAAATCCTTGCCAAAGTAAAGGCGGTTTTGGGCGTGTGATTGTTACACAGTTATGACAAATAAACTCCTGGTGGTCGATGATGAGGAAGGAATCCGGGAAGTTCTGGACATCACCCTGACCGATGCCGGATATGAGGTGTTGACGGCTGAGAACGGCTTTATCGGTTTGGACATGGTCAAAATGCACAAACCAGGTATCGTGCTCACCGATATCCGCATGCCCGGCATGGACGGCATGGTGCTCCTTAAATTGATCAAACAGTCGTTTCCGGATATCGAGGTGATCATGATCACCGGATACGGGGATGCCAACCTGGCCATTGAAAGCCTGAAAATCGGGGCCGTGGATTTCATTTCCAAACCCGTGAATCAGGATGTGCTTGAGATCGCTTTGAAACGGGCGAATGACCGTATCCGTACCCGGGAAAAGCTGGCGGATCATACCCGGAATCTGGAATTTCTGGTCGCGGAAAAAACCCGGAAACTGGCGGAATCTGAAAAACGGTATGTTCAGCTGTTCAACGAATCTCCGGCTTTTATCACGATTCTGGATGAGAATTTCCACATCGTTGAATCCAACAACCGGTTCCGGGAACAGTTCGGAGACCATGCGAACCTGTACTGCTATCAGGTGAACAAACAGCGTACAGCCCCTTGTGACCCCTGTCCGGTCAAGCAGACCTTTGACGACGGCCGGTCCCACACCGCTGAGATGGATGTCACCCTGAAAGACGGCAGTATCCGCCGGTTTTTCATCCAGACGTCTGCTATTGTCGATGACAACGGCCGGATTAAACATGTCATGGAAATGTCGACGGATGTCACGGTCGTTCATCAGCTTCAAGATCATCTAGCAGCACTGGGCCTGCATATATCCTCCATTTCCCACGGGATAAAAGGGATGCTGACGGGACTGGACGGCGGGGATTATCTGATTCGGTCCGGTCTGGAAAAAAAAGATTTTCAAAAGATTACCAACGGCTGGGATATTATCCGGGAAAATATCGCCATGATCCGTCAGATGGTGCTGGACATTCTGTTTCATTCTAAAAATCGGACCCCGGACATGAAACCGGTGTCTGTGTTCGACTTTATCCAGGAATTGGTGACCACCGTGGAGCACCGGATCCGCAAGGAAGATATTGACCTGATTCTGGACACACCGACGCCCAATACCGATTTTGATGTCATGATGGACAAAACCATGCTGTTCGGTGCCTGCCTGGCCATTCTGGAAAATGCCGTGGATGCCTGTGTCAGTGTAAAAAATGACCGGGAAATTCTGACCATTCAGATACAGGTCACAAACATGTCTCAACAGGTGGTGTTTAAATTCCGTGACAACGGTAAAGGCCTTGACAGGGAATACCGGCAAAAGATTTTTTCTTTGTTTTTTTCGGACAAGGGGAAAAAAGGCACCGGATTGGGCCTCTTTATTGCCCGTCGATCCGTGCAGCAGCACCAAGGTGAAATCCTTGTGGATTCAGTCCCCGGAAAATTCACAGAATTTACCATTATCATTCCGAAAAAACATCTGACATTTGACACAAACCGGTTTATTGTTATGATACTAAATAAGCCATTGAATATTCACGGGTGGGCTGTTTGAAAAATGTGGAGGGGTTGTGTTATGCCAAAGTGGATGACAATCAGTGAGGCAGTTGATGAGTTCGATCTGTATGACCTGTTCAGTGAGATCATCGACTCCTACAGTGAGGAAATGGATGATCCGGATGCCATTGCGTCCGAGCTGACGGAGCTGCTGGAAGAGCATGAAGAGGAATATGAATTTTCCGCAGATCCGGACGGAGATTATGCGGAAAGTTTTGAGCGGAATCTCCGGGATGCCATCGGGTATCTGTTCGAAGAGTTCAATTTAGGGGAACTGCCGGAAGTGGATTTTGACGATCCGGACGTGGATGAGGACGATCTGACTGATATCTATAATGACAAATTTGATGACAGCATCGAACACCGGGTCGATATGGATGCCTATGAAGAAGGGGATGACATCGAGGAAGACGATGCGGATTGAACAGTTCAGATACGGAACAGACAATCTGGCATACCTGGTTTTCTCAGGCACGTCAGGTGTGGCCATTGATCCGGGTGCGGCAGACGAAATGGTGAGGTTTGCCCGGGAACATGACATTTCCATCGATCAGGTGACCAATACCCATCTTCACCCGGACCACACCTGCGGCAATGCCGAAATGCTGGAAAAAACCGGCGCCCAGTACCTGGATTGCCGGACCTTTTCGGACAACGACGTTCTCACCCTGGACAACGAGACATTGACTGTCATCAAGACCCCGGGACATACCCAAGAAGATGTCTGTTTTGCCGGCCATGATTTTCTGGTGACCGGAGATACTCTGTTCAATGGCACGGTGGGAAACTGTTTTTCAAAAGACCTTGCCGCTTTCTATCATTCCTTGAAAAAACTGCTGGCATTTCCAGGGACCACCCGGGTGTTTGCCGGCCACGATTATGTGAAGGACTCCGTGGAAATCGCCCAGGCCATTGATCCGGAAACACCGGGTGTGGCTGAATACCTGGACAATTATGACCCGGACCGGGTGACCTCTACTCTGGCGGATGAACTGCGGATCAACCCCTTTCTTCGGTTCAACGACAAAACGATGATCGCAAAGCTGACACAGCGTCATTTTCCCTGTGCCACGGAAATCGAGTGTTTCAAATCCCTGATGAAGGCGTTCTGATATGGATGAACCGGATTTATCTTCTGTGAGTTGCCGCCTGGTGCAGACAGCGGATATTACTGACCTGAAAAGTCTGTATCAGGATGCTGGATGGTGGGATCAGGCCTGTGAACGGCATCCGGATTTTCTTTCCCGGATCGTTTCTGGTTCCGCGTTGTTTGCGGGGGCGTTTGACCGGACAAAAATGATCGGTATGGGCCGTGCCCTGTCCGATTTGAGCAGTGACGCCTACATTCAGGATGTGGTGGTGTTGCGCGATTACCGGGGTCGCGGTATCGGCAGGCAGATTATCCGCACATTAATCACTTGTCTCAAAGAACATGGCGTAGACTGGATCGGTCTGATCGGTGAACCCGGTACCCACCGTTTTTACGAATCTCTGGGATTCGGGCCGATGACCGGCCACACGCCCTACAGACTGAAGGATTGATTTATGTATCACCGTTGTGACACCGGTATTTCCCCTGATCTTCAACAGACCATCTGTTTTCCGACAGCCGGCCGTTTTGAGCTGTCCGATCGGCAAATGGTTCAGATCTATATCGACAAATATGCACCTGAGTCCTGTGAATACAACTTTGCCAATCTGTTCTGTTGGCAGGAAATATACAACTACCACTGGCGGCTGTTCAAAGGGAGGCTGGTGGTTTATGACGGCGTGAATCAATGCGCGTTCATGCCGCTGGGAGAACCGCTGCCCCCGTCGGAATTGGTGGAACTGGCCCGGGAACTGATGCGGGATGGCCTGGTGCCGGATATTGGTCTGGTTCAACGTTCCTATTTAGACGTTTACCCGAAAAGTGAACAGTATTTTTCCATTCTCCCGGAGCGGGATTATGCGGAGTATATTTATGATGTGGAACGGCTGAGCCGCCTGAACACCCCGAAGCTTCACAAAAAGAAAAATCTGATATCCCAGTTCGAGCGCGCATTTTCGGATTACCGGGTCACACCGCTGACCCCGGAGAAGCAGGTACTGGCCAGGACCATGGTCAGACTTCAGCTGGAGCGGCAGAAACCGTTGTCATCCGGGCTGGCCATGGAGTTTGAAGCCTTGGAAAAGGCGTTTTCCTGTTTCGATCTCCTGGGACTGGAAGGACTTGCCTTGATGGTCGGGGATCAGATGGCAGCGTTTTCCGTTTTCAGCCAGTTGAATCCGCAGACCTACAACATTCAGTTTGAAAAATCCGACTATGACTATAAAGGAGCGGCCCAGGTGATCAATCAGCAGACCGCGTTGCATTTGAGAGACCGGTGCCGGTATATCAACCGGGAACAGGATTTGGGAATCAGGGGACTGCGCCAGGCCAAAAAATCCTATGATCCGGATAAGATCCTGATTCCCCACACCCTGCGACTGCGTCGATAGTTTTCCTGCCCGGGCAGTACCCGGCACCAGATCAAACCGGACCGGACTGTAACTCTGTGGCGTTGCTTAAAAGGGAAAAACCGCTTACTTTCCGGTTTTCAGACGCTCCCAGTAGCGTTCATACACCAGAATGGCATCCCCCACATCGGTCTGAAATTCTCCTTTTTTTACCTCTTTGAGATCCGGAAAAATCATGGGATTGTTTTTTACCGCTTCGGGCATCAGATCAACGGCAGTGCGGTTGGCCGGGGCATATCCGATATATTCGCATACCTGAACCGCAATTTCTGGCTTCAGGATAAAATCGATGAATTGATGGGCCTGTTCCTTGTTTTCCGCACCGGTGGGGATGACCATGGAATCCACCCAGAAAATCGCTCCTTCTTTTGGATAGGCATACTGAATGGCCGGAAATTCCTGGGCTGCCATATATGCTTCCCCGTTCCATATCATGCCGGCAAAAGCCTCCAGGTTCAGCAGGGGCTGTTTCGGTGAATCTCCGGAAAACACACGGATGTTGGGCAGAAGAGCCCGGATCGATTCATAGGCTGTATGAATGCGGTCCGGATCGGTTTCGTTCACGGAAAATCCGTTGACGATCAGCCCGACTCCCAGAACTTCTCTCAAGTCATCGTTCATGACCAGTCGGTTTTTGAATTCCGGCCGCCACAGGTCTTTCCAGGACGTCATCATTTCCGGCGCACCTGGTCCTTGTTATAAGCCAGGGCTGTGGATCCCCATACATAGGGAATGGAAAACCAGTTGCCCGGATCATAGGGCTGGTCCATCAGGGCAGAATCCAGGTGGTGGTAATTGGTTAGAGCTTCATGGTCGATGGGGCTGAGCAGTCCTTCTTTGCGCATCTTGTGTACAAAATAGGTGGAAGGAAACACCACGTCATAGCCTTTTCCCCGGGTGAGCTTGACTTTGGCGTACATGAATTCGTTGCTGTCATAGGTGGCATAGATCACCCTGATACCGGTTTCCTTTTGAAACGCGGTCAATACCTCATCGGGCATGTACTCGGTCCAGTTATAGATATACAGATGCTGTTCTCCGGCAAATGCCGGTACGGAAAACATGATCAGTAATAACAAAAGCCTCCAGTATTTCATTTTTTGATCTCCTTTGTCAGAATATGGGCAGCGGATACGGCTGCCAGGGTGAATAGAAACAACAGAGTACACAAGGCATTGACTTCCGGTGTGACCCCGAGTTTTACCATGGAATAGATTTTGAGAGGAAGAATTTCGAACCCCGGACCGGTGACAAAAAAACTGATGATCACGTCATCCAAAGACAGGGTGAAACTCAACAGCCATCCCGCCAGCACCGCCGGCAGAATCATGGGAAAAATGATCTTAACGAATACGTCATGCTCCCGGGCACCCAGATCTCTTGCCGCATCTACCATGGATGGGTCAAAGCCGGATATTCGGGCATGGACCAGAACAATAACAAACGGCAGGCAGAACGTAATATGGGCGGCCAGCAGTGTGAGAAATCCCGGGGTCAGCCCTGCCAGCACAAACAGCATGAGCAGGCTGATGCCCATAACGATATCCGGGCTCATCATCACGGAATACACAAGGCCCAAAAACAGTTTTCTGCCGGCAAACCGGTACCGGGAAACCGCAAACGCCCCTAACGTGCCTAAGGCGGTGGCGGCCAGGCTTGACACCAGGGCCACGGTCAGGGAATTGACGAATGCGTCCACCAGCTGGGGGTTGTCCAGCAGCCGGGCATACCATTCCAGAGAAAATCCCTGCCAGGAGGTGGTATATTTGGCCCGGTTAAAGGAATATACCATCAGAACCAGCAGCGGGGCGTACAGAAAAGCAAATACCGCTGATACCCAGGAAATCTTGACCCAGCGCTTCATGGCATCTGATGATACCGGTTGAACCGCCGGGACAAAACAAAATAAATGGCGAGCATCAGTCCCATGATCAGCAGCAGAAACACACTGGCCGCCGATCCGAACGGCCAGTTCATGGCGGTCAGAAACTGGTTTTTAATGAAATTACCCATGAGCATGGTTTTGGCGCCGCCCAATAGATCCGGCACATAGAACAGTCCCATGGCCGGCAGAAACACCATGATGCACCCGGCCGTTACACCGGGCAGCGACAGGGGCAGAACCACCCGGAAAAATACCTGAGATCCGCTGGCTCCCAGGTCCCGGGCCGCTTCCATCAGACGGATGTCCAGTTTTTCCATTACCGCGTACAAAGGAAGAACCATAAAAGGCAGCAAAGAATACACCAAACCCACATATACGGCAAAATCCGTGTACAGCAGGCCCACCGGTTCAGAGACTATCCCGGTTTTCATCAGCAGGGTATTGACGATGCCGTTGGCTTTCATCAGAATCACCAGGGCATAGGTACGGATCAAAGAAGAGGTCCAGAAAGGAATGATCACCAGCATGAGCAGCAGGGGCCGGCGATGTCCGGGTGACCGGGCCAAAACCCATGCGAATGGATAGCTGATCAACAGGCACAACAAGGTGGTGTTCAGCGAATAGATCAGCGACTGGCCGAGTACTCCGGCATACACCGGATGCAGAAGCTCCCGGTACTGGGACAGGGTGACGGGCAAACCGAAGAACGTATCCGTACTCCGGGTCATGAAACTGACGCCGATCACCATCAGCCCGGGAACCAGAACAAACACCATAAACCAGGCCATGTTCAGAATAACGGCGATCAATTTGAATCCCTGCCGTTCATTCATCTGCCAGGGTCACCTCCCATCCTTTGATCCAGGAAACACGCACCGGCTCGTCCATGTCATAAAAGATATCCTGGTCATCTTCGTTGAAAAACTCAGTGACAAAGACGTCCTGGCCGCTTTCCAGGCGGATGATCAGATCCACGGTGGTACCTTTGTAGATCAACTCTCTGACCCGGCCGGGCAGGGCCCCGGCCGGGCAGGGCCCCTTAATCCGTTCAACGGTCATGTCCTCGGGGCGCAGCAGGATTCTGACGGCCTGGCCGGTTTGAAAACCGCGACGGTTCCTCACGGTTCTGGTGATCCCCTGAAACCGGATATCCATGTCCCTGCCCCGGGTATGGACCACCCGGGCATCGAACAGGTTGCTTTCACCCACAAAATCTGCCACAAACAGGTTCACCGGGGTTTCATAAATATCTTTGGGGGTGCCGGTCTGCTGAATGGTACCGTGGTTCATCACCACCACCCGGTCGGACAGAGTCAGGGCCTCTTCCTGATCATGGGTCACAAACACAAAGGTGATGCCCAGCTGCCGGTGGAGCTGCCTGAGGTCCAGGCGCATCTGTTTGCGTAATTTAAGGTCCAGTGCACTCAATGGTTCATCCAGAAGCAGGATCAGGGGGTGATTCACAATCGCCCTGGCAATGGCCACACGCTGCTGCTGTCCGCCGGACAGCTGCTGAATGGGGCGGGTTTCCATGTCTTCCAGCTTGACCAGGGCCAGAGTGTCTTTGACCCGTTCACGGATCTGCCGGGGGGGCATTTTTTTGAGTTTCAATCCAAAAGCGATGTTATCGTACACGTTCATGTGGGGAAACAAAGCATAGCTCTGGAATACGGTATTGACGTCCCGGTCGCATGCCGGCAGCCGGGTCTGATCCCGTCCGTTGATGAACACTGCACCGCTGTCACAGGTTTCAAGCCCGGCAATCAGCCTTAGGACCGTGGTCTTGCCGCATCCGGACGGGCCTAGAAGGGTCAGAAATTCCCCTTTGTGAATGTCCAGATTCAGGTCATCGATCACCATCTGCTGATTAAAGGATTTGGAAATGTTTTGTAAAGAAACGACCGGCATGACTCCCCTCGGCAAAATAATGCAAACAGAGTTCATAACTTACCTGAAATACCGGAAAAAATCAACAAAATAAAGATCAAGCCCTCTGTCCGGGAGTTGAAATTCAGCTCAAATCACGTATAGTACTGACACCTAAATATTTGGACGGTAAACTCCGTAAACGAAGCGCCATACGGTAAAGGACAAAAGCAAACAATGAAACAGGACAGACAGGCTGATTTCAGTCAACGGTTGACGGATATTCTCAATCACGGGGCATTGAATTTGGGGTTGGCTCTGGGATATCAATTAAAAATATTTGATGCGATGGCGGATCTGGACCGGCCGGTCACCAGCCGGTATCTGGCACAAAAAACCGGGCTTCATGAACGGTATGTGAGAGAATGGCTAGGCATCATGTGTACCGGCCGAATCATCGAAATTCATATGCCTGATCCTTCTGGAATTGAGAACGGATCGGAAGAACCGCTTTATTATCTGCCTTTGGACCATGCAGCGCTTCTTACCCGAAAGGCCGGCAGCGGGAATATGGGGGTGTACACCCAGGAAATACCTTTGCTCACCCAGATCGCCATGGCCCGGGTGGTGGACGATTTTTCAAACGGTACAGGCATTGAATTTTCCGCTTACCCCCGGTTCCAGGCGTTCATGTCCCAGCTGTCCCATGCCAAACACCGGCAGGTGCTGATTCCGCATTTTTTGCCAGAAGTGGATGAGGGACGGTTGATCACCCGGCTGGAAAAAGGGATCTTTGTCTGTGACCTGGGCTGCGGTCAGGGCATTGCCCTGCAGCTGATGGCACAGCATTTTCCCGCCTCGTTTTTTGTGGGCATTGACACTGACGGCTCCGCCCTGGACGAGGCCAGGCAAACCACGGCGGAACTGGGATTGACAAACTTGACTTTTCAGGTCAAAGACGCGGCTGTCATTGAGGATGATGCGGCGTTATCCGAACGGTTTGATTATATCACCGCGTTTGACGCCATTCATGACCAGTCCCATCCCCTGGCCGCCCTCAGAGGAGTCCGGCACATGCTGCGGCCGGACGGCTTGTTTTCCATGATCGATATCGATGCGGCCAGCCAACAGGCCGGCAACATGGACCATCCCATGGGACCGTTTTTATATACGGTCAGCCTCATGCACTGCATGCCTGTGGGACTTTTTGATCAGGGCCGGGGGCTGGGCATGATGTGGGGCCGGGAACAGGCCGTATCCCTGCTCGACCAGGCCGGGTTCCGTCATATTCAGGTTTTGGAGATGGCACACGATCCCTTTAACGTTCATTACCTGTGCCGAAAATGATGGAATGGGTGTTGAAAAAACCCCTTTCAACAGCTGTTCGGTTTGGTGAAGTGGTTTGTTTGGGTAAGGCGGATCTCTTATTGAGTCTCAAGGGTGATTTCAGGCAGGCAGAGCAGGAAAGCGTCGATCACCTCAGGATCAAAATGGCTGCCGGCATCTTTTTTTAAAATGCAAGCTGATTTCTCCAAGGAAAGGGTTTTTTCTTTCAGGATTTTGCCAGCCGCATATTTGGGGTAATCCCGGGGCGATGTCAAGGCATCGAAAACATCTGCCACGGCAATTATTTTTGATTCCAGAGGAATCTGTTCTCCGGTCAACCCCCGGGGATACCCGGTGCCGTCGACTTTTTCATGATGACAGGCTGCAATCCATGGGACACGGCGCAGTACCCGTGGGAAATAAAAATTTTTCAAAATATGTTCGGTTTTGGTTGAATGGGTGTTCATTTCCCGGCGTTCTTCAGCAGTGAAAGCCCCGTTTTTAAGTAAGACCGCATCACGAATGCCGATTTTTCCGATATCATGGAGCAGGGCCGCATAATACAAATTGTCCAGTGAATGACCCTGAAGGCCCATTTTGCAGGCAATCTTCATGCTGTATTCCGTCACCCGACGGGAATGACCCGCAGTTAAAGGATGTTTGGCATCAACCGTTGCAGCCAGTGTCTCAATAGATTTTTTAAATGCCAGTTTCATTTCATCGTGCAGAATGGCATTTTCCAGGGCGATGCCCACCTGAGCGGCCAGGCCTTTGAAGAACCATTCATCCTGGGAATCAAATCGGCATTTGTTTTTTTTGTTGATCACCTGGAGAACCCCGATTTTATCTCCATTGTGGTTTTTGATGGGCATGCACAGGACGGATCTGGTTCTGAAATTATTCTTGTGGTCAAACTCCCTGTTGAAATAAGAGAGTTTCCATGCGTCTTCGATATTCAGCATTTCACCGGTCCGGGCCACCCGGCCGCTGATACCTTCACCCACCGGGACCCGGATGGTACTGATTCCTTCCGCAGCCTTGGTCCATAATTCATTGCGATCTTGATCCAGCAGATAAAGACTGGTCCGTTCCGCTTTCATCGCATCTGAGATTTTTGTGACAATTAATGGAAACAGGATTTTGAAATCAAGTTCTGAAGCCAAATCCGACGCCACAGAAAGAAGGGCGGCTAACTGATTGTTGAGTTCATCACATTGTGCCAGCAGGCTTTGGGTTAGTTCAGATTTCATTTTTCATCTGTTTTGTAAGCTGTGTGTTTGACTTTAGAACAGCGTCTGTTTTATTGTCAATGCAAACTTGTTGTTTTTGCTGTTTTTATGTGACTTTTCTCTGTTTATGGTCAACCGTCGGCCAGCCGTTGGTCATACATGCTGCCCACGCCGTATTCGTTTCGCCGCATGAATTTGTCCAAGGACGGCCCGATGATCTGCATTTCAGGATTGGTTTTCAACACTTCCTGGGCGATGCGCATTTCCTTGGTGCATCCGGTGCTGTAGGTGGCGTCTTTACCGATCCACTCCGGCGGGACTTTCTGGTTCATCAGCACAAAACTTTTGGTAATATCCTCTGCGGTCTGAAAGCGCCACACATCGATATGGTTGCTGGTCTGGACGATTTCCCACATATACATCAGGTCGTCCGCATCCATGCCGTGTTCATAATATTTGGACGGGTTGATGATAAATAGATCCGGATACTGTTTTTTGAGATAATCGATAAACCGGCTCATGATTTTTTTGGCCACATCGATTTTTCCGGGGATGGAGCCGATGATGCCGCTGTAGAACATTACGGTCATGTTTTTGGACTTTGCCGCCTTCATCTCATCAATGATGCGGTCGGCGCGCTCTTCCAGATCCCGGTGGGAAAAATAGATGCATTCCGGATGCCGGGGTTTGAAGACCGCCGACAGGCCCGGCCTGCCTTCATGTTCTTCCACGGTCAGATTGATGATGTCCCGGGTGAATTGAAAATGGGTTTGGATCAACCGTCTTTTCTGGTCATGGCCCCGGGAGATGACAAAGTCCACTTCCTTGAAAATCCGGGCAAAGGTGGTGGACGTCAGAAGCAGGTTCAGGTTTTCTTTGGTGCCGTCAGACACCACATAAATGTTTTCATCCTGCTTGAGCAGCTGGAGCAGCCGGTTCTTGCTGATGGTTTTTTCAAAGATGAAATGGCTTCCTTCCAAGGCTTTTGACAGGGCATGGTCATTGCGGGTGTCGGTGATGGCTACTTTTTTGAACACCGGAGCTTCCTTGACCGTCAGAATTACCAGGTGGCCTAAATCCGCCAGAAACCGGGCAATGGCCACATCCACCATCACTCCGCCGGATTCGTCCGTGAGCCAGAGAATTTTACGTTTCTGAGCATGGATGAGTTCCATCAGTTTTGGTAGCCCGTTTCCTGAAACCTCTGTTTCAAACAGGTGATGAAACGTTTCAACCGTCAGTTCGGTCTCATGCGGTTCTTCCCAAAGGTGGCCGGCACACATCATGGTCAGCAGCCGCTGCAGTTCGATTTCCTTGATTTTTTTTCTCAGAGAACTTAAGGAAAACTGTTCCAGGTTTTGAATCGCCCCGTCAATATGATTTAAGGCGGTGGTAAAGGAAGCGGAAGTCAGCAGGGCCTGTGCCCGGGTGTTTTCCTGCTGTTTTTTTCGGGCATAAGGATTTTCGATATGGGTCTGGCTCAGAAATATCTTACACAGCCTTTTTTCGAGCCGGGACGGAATCATCAGCAGGGATTCGACTTCATGGTCATACTTGATCCGGATCAATGCCGTCAAAAATTTTCTGTCATAGACAGACTCGATGAATTCATCAACCATCCGGATAATTTTGTCATAAACGCCCTGATACCGTATAAAAAGGTAATCCCGGGAGGACCGGGACATGATGGCGGAAAACATTTCGTCAGAACAGGGAAAATACTGTTCCCCGTTTTCCAGGTACACCATGAATTCGATCTGTTCCATGGTTGCCACTTTGTAGGGATATGCAAACGGATCGATATGGTTTTCCAGAAAAAAAGCGGTCAGCCAGGCATCCTGATGCGGTTCTTTCCCGGAGGTGACGGGGATGAATCGGGCATGGGTCATGGCAGCTCCTTGAAATGGGTATCAATATTACAAAGTCAGCGTTTTCAACGGGGCACCCGTGTCCAGGGACCGGATGGAAATACCGGTGTCATCCAGGATGCCGTATGTGGCCGATCCCTTTCTGGGACGGGCCATGGACCCCGGGTTCAGGTGAATCTGCCCCTCATTTCTTTCAAGAGACCAGGCATGGGTATGACCCTGGATGACAATATCCGCGTCAGATGGGATCGGCACCCGGGGAAATCCATGGTGGACAAACAGGGTTTTGCCGTTGGCGGAAAAGGTCAGAGCATTGGCATGGCCTGGGAAAAAGGAGGGGTCGTCACAATTGCCGTAGACAAAATAGACAGCCCTGTCAGCCGCTTTAAGATTCTGCCGAATCGCTTCCGGTTGAAAATCCGGATGGCAGGGGTTGCCGTACCGGGTGTCAAACAGGTCTCCGGCGATCACCAGGACGTCGGTTTTTTCCGTTAATGCCTGAATGGTCAGCCACGTATTGAGGCTGCCGTGAATATCCGCAGTAATAAATAATTTCATTGGAAACAATGAATGACAACCCGATGCATCACAAAGGCGGGGGTGGTGGTGGACTGTCGTTGATCATTTCCCTGAGTTTTCCTGAACACTTGAACGTCACCACCCGCCGGGCCGGAAGGGTCATCTCTTCATCGGTTGCCGGATTTCTGCCTTTTCGGGCGCTCTTTTCGTTGACGCAGAATTTTCCAAAACCGCTGATCATGATATCTTCACCGTTTTCAATGGTGCTTTTGATGATTTCTAGAAATTCTTCCATCACGTCATAGGCAGTGTTTCTGGAAAGGTCCAGCCGGGTTTGGATCTGTTCGGTGATAATTGTTTTGGTCAAGGCCATGTGCATTCACTCCTGAAAACAAGTCTGGTTCGGTTATTTTTTTTGCTGTTTCACCGGCAACTATTTGGGATTGTCAATTTTCCGGCAGTCTGGTATTTGTATACAGCATTGGCAAATTTTTATTGAATGTAATGAATCTGCTTTTGAATGTCAAATGATTATCACTATTTATAATTTTATCAGGGAGTGGGTATGGAAACGGTGAATGCCATCGGATCATTGGATGGGCGCTATGCCCGGTTGACGGAGGAACTGGCGGATATTTTCAGTGAAGCCGGTCTGATCCGGCACCGGGTTTACGTGGAAATTCAATGGCTGAAATTTATCCTTTTTGATCTGAAACTGTCCAATGTATCAACGGATCCCGGCACTCTGGATTCAATTTTGCAGCAATTCGGCCCGGCAGATGTCCTTCGGATCAAAACCATCGAAGAAACAACCAATCACGATGTCAAAGCCGTGGAGTATTTCATCAAGGAAAAATTGGATGCACTGGGGATGTCCGGCATCAGGGAGTGGGTCCATTTCGCGTGCACTTCAGAAGATATCAACAACACAGCCTATGCGCTGATGATGAAAAAAGGCCGGTATTTGACAGAAGAGTTACTGGGGCGCTGTATTCAGGAAATGGCGCGCAGGGCAAAGGCCTATCAGTCGATTCCCATGATGTCCCGCACCCATGGCCAACCGGCAACCCCCACCACCATGGGCAAGGAATTTGTCAATTATGCCTGGCGCCTGGAGCAGGAAAAAACCGCCCTGGAACAGATCAGGGTCCAGGCAAAGATCAACGGGGCCACCGGCAATTACAATGCCCATTGTTTTGTGTTTCCTGACATCGACTGGATCGATGCCTCCCAGCGGTTTATTTCCTCATATCTGGGGCTGGATCCGATCCTATTTACCACCCAGATCAATCCCAATGCATATCTGTCTTGCCTGCTTCATACCCTTGTCCGGGCTGCCGCGATTCTGATTGATTTCAACCGGGACATGTGGGGATACATCAGTATCGGGTATTTCAAACAGCGGGTGGCCAAAGGCGAAACCGGGTCTTCCACCATGCCCCATAAGGTGAACCCCATTGATTTTGAAAACAGTGAGGGCAATATGGGGCTGGCCACCGCCTTGATGGAGCATCTGGCAGTGAAGCTTCAGAAGTCACGGTTTCAGCGTGACTTAAGTGACAGCACGGTGTTAAGAAGCCTGGGAACTGCTCTGGGGTATTTTGTGATCGGTATGAAAAATGCCATGAAAGGGCTGTCGAAACTGGATCTGGATGAAGCGGCCCTTCAACAGGATCTGGACGGCAACCTGGAACTGCTGGCGGAACCGTTTCAAACTGCCATGCGGGTGTACGGGGAAAAAAATCCCTACGAGCGGCTCAAAGACCTGACCCGGGGAAGAAAAATTGAAAAAAACGACCTGAACCGTTTTGTGGACGGACTTGAAAACGTACCGGATTCCGTGAAGCAGCGGATGCGTGATCTGACCCCGGGCACTTATGTCGGACTGGCGGAAAAACTGGTGGACCGATATTTTGACCGGTAATGTCAGGAGCATGCCGGCATGGATGACGCTGGTGTGGCAAATGACAAAGATGGCTCGAAAATGGCGGTTTTGAAAGGATGTTGATGAAAAACCCTTGGAAATCGATATATGGAGAAAAACTGCTGCAGGTGGCTAGGGCTGAAATTGCCCGAAAACTTGAAGTGCCGGTTCTGCCGGAGAATGAACCGGACTTGTCGGATGTGCCCTCGGCACTGCTTGGAGAAAAACGAGGGGTGTTTGTGACCCTTCAGAAAGAAGGTCGCCTCAGAGGGTGTATCGGCACGATCGAGCCTGTGAAAACCGTTCTGGAAGGCGTCAGGGAAAATGTGCTGCTTGCGGCATTTAGTGATACCCGGTTTTCACCGGTAACCCCGGATGAACTGGGAGATATCCATATTGAAATCAGTCTGCTCACGGTTCCGGAAAAACAACACCCCTCAGACGTCAAAGCCGTTTTGGAACATATCACCCCGTTTGAGGACGGGGTGATCGTCGAAAAAGGGCATCACCGGGCCACTTTTTTACCCCAGGTCTGGGAACAGCTCCCGGACCCGGAATCATTTTTAACCCAACTGTGCCTGAGGCCCGGCTGAAACCCCATGCGTGGCAGACCGGGGATCTGACCGTGTTCACCTATCAGGTACAGGCATTTGCGGAGACCGGAACATCTCATGGCCATTGACCGGGAATTGCTGGATATCATATCCGGCATCAAAGACACGGATGCACTGGAACGGCTTTTCAAGGATCTGTTTACACCGGCGGAACTCGATGATCTTGCGCTGCGGTGGAAACTGCTTAAAGATCTGCACCAGGGAATCCCTCAGAGAAGGATCGCGGGTAAATATGGCATCAGTCTGTGTAAAATCACACGGGGATCCAAGGTTTTGAAAAAAAGGGCGGTGTGGTGGGCACTATCCTGGATCAGCTCGATAATTTGTCCGGCTGATCCGGTTGCCCAGCAGATCCAGGGCCAGGCGTGACCACAGTTCCAGATTTAACGAAAGGATCCCGCGGGTGGCCATCCAGTGAAACCGGGCCAGTTCCGGGCCCGGTACATAGACGTCCGGCACCCGGGTTAAAATCTGAAACACCGCCCCTAAATGAACCTGTCCCACCTCTGTGATCATTTCATTGATGATGCCGCAGAAAACCGGTTCGTCAGCAGCCGGGCGCCGGATCAGTTCCTCGCCCAGTTCCCGGATCATCCCGGACATTAGGATGTCCTTGAAAGGTGCGCTGGATGCCGACCGGTCCTGTGAATTGATATGGCCGCCGATGCCCGACGACCACAGGTCATGGAGGCGGGATTCACTTCCCTGGCGAAGATAGACGGCGGTTTGGTCCTGGTCCCTTGTTTGAAGCACCACATAAGGGATCACCTGCTGCCACCGGGCATCCTGTTCCGCCTCGGTTCGGTCCACAAACCGGTGGCCGGCCCGGGTGCAGATGTCCACAAACGCGGACAACGGCATGGGCTCCACTGCAGTCCGTGCCATCCACGCTTCCGGCAGCCGGTCCTGGCGGATGCACAAAATTTTTTCTTTGGTCTGCAATCCGGTCCTCCTTTTTTTGAAATGAATCAACGGGTATGGCGTTTTGATCATCCTTATGTTAAGACAGCGGAAATTGCAACCCCAGTTCCGAGCCATTTCCCTGAATGACTGCCCGGTTTTGTGGGGTAATTTGCCTTGTTAGGAACGCTGCGGATGTTCCAAATGGGCATGCAACCGGATCATCCAGGCGGGGGATATCATATTCGGAAAAAATTAGTCGGATGAGCCAAAGAGGTGTTTTTTATGCGGTATTTCAATCAAAAAATCATTGACCGTGTGCCCCTGAAAATCATTCAGAAAGCGGTGGAACAGGCATATCGGCTGCAGAAGACAAAGGCCTGCCATATGCCGGACAGAATCCATGTGTCTCATCGGGAAAACATGCTGCTGCTGATGCCTTGTTTCAGCGACGACCATGTGGCTGCCAAGCTGGTGACCGTGTTCCCGGATGCGCCCGAATCCGGCCTTCCCGTGGTGAACGGCATGGTAATTCTGGCGGACAATCATACGGGGCAGCCCCTGGCCGTCCTTAACGGCGCTGCCCTGACCGCCCGGCGTACCGGGGCGGTGGGCGGAGCGGCCGTTGCCTGTCTGGCACCGGAAGCCATTAAAACAGCCGGTATCATCGGGGCCGGAGTCCAGGGCCGCAGCCAGGCCGAATTCCTGCTGTTCAACCGGAAAAGCATCCAAACGCTGTGGGTGTCTGATGTGAACCTGGCCGCTGCAGAAACCATGGCCAGGGACATTGGCCACAACCATCCGCAGGTGAGGTGTCGGGTGGAGGAATCTGCCGTGCGGCTGGTGGCGAACTCCCAGGTGGTGATAGCCGCCACCACCAGTCCGACGCCTGTGTTTGAGGCGGATGTGGCAGATATCAAAAACAAGATATTTATTTCCATCGGATCCTTCACCCCGGAGATGAAAGAGTTTCCGGATGCCGTGATCCAAGGCGCGGACGAGGTGTATGTGGACACCTTGTATGCGGCTGAGGAATCCGGTGATATCTGCCGTCCCCTGGCCGGACAGGTGGTGCCCAGAGACAAAATCCAGGCCTTTTCATCTGTGCTTGATCAGCCTGCGGATACCGGTGCCGGCCGGACGGTCTTTTTCAAGTCTGTGGGCATGGCTCTGTTTGACCTAACCGTGGCTGCGGCCGTGCATGAATGGGGGAATCAGCAGAATCAGGGCCAGCGGCTGGAAATGTGAGTGTTGGGTAAAAAAGAAAGAATGGAGCGGGAAACGGGATTTGAACCCGCGACTTC
>LQAE01000008.1_pt1 | contig 133269 bp, 133 predicted proteins | sample 1535771 | NCBI WGS metagenome assembly LQAE01 (sample SAMN04331582, study PRJNA305678) | bioreactor metagenome | isolation source: bioreactor_1 inoculated with Wadden Sea sediment 1st replicate of a... | place: Germany:Bremen
ATAGATACAAAAACGCTGATTTCACAGACTGCCTGTATATATTCCTTCAGTTTCCGGAGTTGAGACAGGGCTTTCTCGAAATTGACCAAAAGGAACCAACGACGGATTTTTATTACCGCCCGGAGTCCCTGCCCCCCTTTTGTTCAAGGGTTATCATCCTTTCCTTAATGGAAAGCCCAGAGGCAAATCCTGTAAGTTTTCCATTGCTGCCGATAACCCTGTGGCAGGGTATAATCAACGGAACCGGATTTTTACTGTTGGCCATCCCCACCGCTCTTACGGCTTTTTTATTTCCGATGGACTCAGCCACATCCTTGTATGTACGAAGTTCACCATAGGGTATTTCAGACAGCTTATGCCAGACTTTTCGCTGAAAGTCTGTACCCCGGAGATTCAATTTTACATTAAAACGGATCCGTTTGCCGCAAATGTACTCCTTGATCTGCTTTATGGTATCTTCGAAAAAATCATGGTTTAACACCCAGTCCTCCGGGATTTCAATTTTTCTCTTTCCTTCACCCGTATTTAAGTGCAGATTTGTAAGTCCGTCACCGTCACCCACCAGTATAATCTCACATAATGGAGAATCAAACCGTGTATAATACATGATATCATCCACTTCCTTGGTTAAAGAATTCCACAGACACAAGGCTGCATAGGCTCTGTATGGTCGCCATTGTTCCGCTGTTTTCACTATTTCTTTCCGGGACGGTGGTGTTTTTCCTCCCCTGGTAAGCGCCTTAATCACCCCCAGATCTCTTGCAGGAAAGCTGTCCACCATGCCCAGCCCCCTCATGGCCACGTAATTAACCGTCCAATCGCCAATTCCCTTGAGACTTCCAAAATCCCGGCGGAACGTCTCAAACTGCTGACTCGGGGAAAGGGAGATCCTTCCGTCAAGAATAGCAGTGGTTACAGTTTTAATTGTGCGTTGTCTGCTTTTATTTATTCCCAGTCCCGCAAGTTCCAGCGCCAGAAGTTCAGCAGGTTCCGGGAAAAAACAATCCAACCCTGGTGGAAAAACGGCATCGCTTTTTATGAAAGCCCTTGCGGCAATTCTTCCGGCCAAAGTCGTAGCTGCTTTTACGCTTATCTGCTGACCAAGTATGGCCCGAATAACAAATTCAAACGGATTAAAGGCAACGGGCAAACCAGGAACCTGTCCATTTTCCATACCTTTAGACAAATGCCTGTCTTTCACAAACAACGAATTTATAAGTCCAAAATCAGTATCAAGATCAAACATTCTCCGCACTTTCTGATAAAGCTCCATATAGCAATTGATGTCTTCACAATATATTTTTAATTCCAGCGCGGATTGTCCGGGGCAATCTTTGACCATAAAAAAACCATTTGCATTCTCCATTCTGAACGTTCTGCTGTAACTGTTATCCGTAACGATCTCGATACCCGCCATACTCCTCAGTCGCATAAAAGACAAAATCTGTAAAAAATCGAATGGCGACTTATATTTGAGCAAAAGCGTTGTATTATTTTCATCCATACCGTGTTCACCGGACTCCTGTCTTATCATACCGGGGGTTTTTCCAAAAATTTCCCATCGAAATTTTTATCTTTGGTTCTTCTGGCGATGCTGAACACCTTATCCATCTTTTTACGTAACGCCCATTCAATCATGAATATTTTTCCATAGAACCGCATGACCGGAGCATAGTTATTGCTGTCGGCTACAATAAAAAATGGAATCTTTGTAATTATAAAACCTTACAAGGACTTTTTTATAAAAAATACGAGAACAGCCCGGCCTGATGGCTCTCACATGATGCATATCTAAAATATTGTGTTTCAGAAACTGTTGCAAGCGATTTTCTGAGCTCACATTCATATTTGCGCAACTGCTGCCCTTTAATGTGCAGAAAACTTTCAGAAATTCTTTTTTCCCAAAAGCATCAAAAAATCAGAGAACTCCCAATGCTCCACATGGTAATGCAGACAAGGGAATCTAAAATCTTCCATGAAATCTGTTTTTTGAAAAGAGGCGCCAGAAGACTCCCCCCCAGGCTGAGAACAAAAAACCATATAAACGAGGCGGTAATGGCCCCTGCACCAAAAACGATTTTCTGCTCATGGACAAACTGACTGCCGATGGTACCGATGAGCAGTACGGTATCCAGATACACATGGGGGTTAAGCAAGGTTAAGGCCAGCGTCGTTAAAACAGTGGCACCGAGTGTGGCCACTTTAATCCGGCTTTCATCCAGACGTCCTCTTTTAAATGCCGAACGAAGGGACAAAAATCCATACCAGAAAAGAAACAATGCGCCCCCCCATGCCGCATATCGGAGTAATTCCGGATGCATTTTCACCATACTGCCCATTCCGGCGATCCCCACACTAATGAGGGCGGCATCACAGACAGAACAGATCAGCGGAATAAGAATCCAGTATTCCCTTTTAATCCCCTGGCTCAAAACAAATGCATTCTGGGAACCGATTGCCACAATTAACCCGGCCCCCACGCCAAATCCCTTTAAAAATATAAATGTCATCCTTAAATTTTCTCCTGTTATTTTTTTCATACAACGGTCACGAACAGCCTTGATACGCTATCTGTTTTACCCGCAACTAAGAATAAAAATGATAAAAACATCAGGATCATCAAGGGCAAATGATGGAAAAAAGATAAAAAAGAAATGGTATAAAGTAAAATTAATTATTTTAATATTCAATTAATTTTGCTAATAAAAAAACATGATAGATTTTAAATTCATGGAAGCACTTGAGGCCGTTGTAAACGAAGGCGGATTTGAAAAAGCCTCAAGGGTTTTACATATAACCCAGTCAGCAGTATCCCAGCGGATCAAATATCTTGAGGAGATGAGTGGGCAGATCCTGCTTATCAGAAAAACACCACCGGTGCCCACCCGGGCCGGTGCCAAAATCCTTAAATATTTCATGCAGGCCCGCCAGCTGGAACAAGAGCTTTTTGAAAAACTCTCTCCGGCTGCGGGCAAGAAGTTCAAACCGTTGCCCCTGGGAATCAATGCGGACAGCCTGGCCACCTGGTTTCTTGATGCCGTGCTCCCCTTTTTAAGAAGGGAATCTGTAACCGTTGATATCAGGGTGGACGATCAGGAACAGACCCTTGAAATGCTGAGGAATGGTGAAGTTTTCGGATGTATCAGCGCCCATCCGGATGCAATCCAGGGCTGCAGGAGCCATTTTCTGGGAAGCATGACCTACAGAATGCTGGCAACCCCGGATTTCGCACAAAAATGGTTTTCTCCTTCAGTCTCATTTAAAACCATAGAAGAAGCACCGTTGCTGGTATTCAACAAAAAAGATGAACTGCAGGCCAAAATACTCAAACGGGCAATAAAAAAACTGCCGGAGGGTATTCCCATTCACTACCTCCCGTCATCGGAAAAATTTCTGGAATTTATAACTGCGGGCATGGCCTATGGGATGCTGCCGGATATCCAGAGTAAAGAACTCCTGGCCCAGGGTACCCTTGTGGAGGTTCTGCCCGGATATCCCGCCAGGGTAAAACTCTATTGGCACTGCTGGAATATCAAATCGCAACTATTGGAAGGATTTTCAAAACACCTCATTAAAATGGGAAGAGGCCTTCTTGAACAGGACTGAATTTATAGCAAATTCTTTCATAATCATTATTGATACCCCTGTAAAAAGCCTAAGATGAAAAATTCTTCACTAATAATTTCAACATGTTATGGCTAAAAGAATGCTGAAATCGGACTTTTTATGAGACCATCATTATTCTGCTTTGTTATTTTTTTGCCGGGTAATGGATATTATTTTTCATCCTCATTTTCCCTTGTCTCCACAAATGGTCTTGTTAGCACGTTTCGTGTTCCGACAGCTTTGAACTCTGCCAGTCTCCGGCCTCTCTGTTCGGTCAGGTTCAGCTTTATATCCTGAACAATACCAAGCTGTTCGAAAACATCCATCCGTGGAATTGTGATTATTCCATTCTGATAACTTGGATAATCACTTGGCGGTTCTTCTCCGAAGACAGTGTTGGCCATCGCCAGCAAAATAAGCATAATTAATACGAAAAAGAATTTTGCAGATTTCATATTTTTTTCTCCTTTCACGACTGGCAGCTCAAACCCGGGGGAACCGAAGGCAACAGAACCGCAGAGGTCACGGTAGGGGGGGCTGCAATGAGATCTCTTCCAAAACCATGGAAACAAAACAGGTCAAAGACCTATATTTCATCGGGGAAGTCCTGGATGTCACCGGCCATTTTGGGGGGTATAATCTTCAATGGGCCTGGTCATCTGGCTTTGTTGCTGGACAATTTGTCTGAACCCGGAGTTGTGCTGACGGATAAAATAACGACCTGATTTTTTTCGGAAAGAAAAAAACATGATAAAAAGGCTCCTGTATCTTGCTTTTCTGATCTGTTTTGCAGTTCCTTCAGTGCACGCAGACACCCTTGCAGACCAGTTCAAAAAAAGCTTCCAACTGAAAACACCCTGGAGGTGCGTTCGGGTGTGGTGGATGCCAATGACAGCTTTCATCCGGATTCCCCGCCCTCATTTTGGATTAACCGCAGTATGACAATGGACCACAGCAGCCGGGACACAGACAAGCCGGATCTGACCGCCATTTGCCAAAGGAACCATATGGGAAATTTCTGTCATTGGGGTCATATCCTCATCTGAGACCGGGTAATTCTGAACAAAAACGAATACATCACCGGCACCACAATCAGGGTCAGGCCAGTGGCCGCAAACAGTCCGCCCATGATGGTGGCGGCCATGGCATTGAAAAAGGGATGGAAGAGCAGCGGCCCCATGCCGAGAATGGTGGTGCCGGCAGCCATTGTCACCGGCCGAAGCCTGGAGACACTGGCATCCAGAACAGCCTGGTACATAGTTTTTCCTGACCGGATCTCCTCTGCAGCCTGATCCAGAAGCACAATGGCATTTTTCACCAGCATGCCGGTGAGCCCTAAAAAGCCCAGGATGGCCATAAACCCAAAGGGCAGCCCGGTTGCCAGAAGCCCCAGGGTGACCCCTACAAAGGAAAAGGGAATGCACAAAAAAATCACAATGGCCTCCCGAAGCCCGTTGAACAGACAGACCACCAGGATAAACATGCCTAAAAGGCAGACCGGGAAGAGGGCCTTGATGGAGACCTGGCCTTTGGCGCTTTCCTCAGATTCCCCCCCCCATGACAGTGAGGTGCCCGGCGGTAGATCAATTTTTTCAAACAAGGGCCGGACAAGGGCCTCCAGATCCTCTGCCTGACCCCGGGCCTGATCGCATTGAACCGTTATGGTTGGCATACGGCTGCGCCGTCCTACCAGGGGCGGTTCCTCTGAGATATCCAATTTTTCCACCACCTGCTCCACCGGCAGATACCGTCCCAAAGCCGGGCTGAAGATCTGAATCTGGCGGAACTGGTCCACAGATGCCCGCTCCTTTGGCAGGGGCCTGGACACAATGGGGATCATCTCATCACTTTCCCGGTACAGCCCCACTGTCAGGCCTGAAAAATTCCAGTTAAAGGCCTGGCTGACATCAGATCGGGTGATCCCGGTCCGCCGACCCCGGGTCTCTGTGAAAACCGGTCTCAAAACCTTTACAGGCTGGCGCCAGTCATCCCTGATATTCACTGCCAGGGGGATGTCATGGAGAATATTTTTGGCCTGATCTGCCACCTGTCTAAGGGCTGTGATATCCGGCCCCCTGAAACGGGCTTCCACTGCATAGGAGACCGGCGGGCCTTCTTTGAACCGCTGGGCTTTGAATTCGCTGTTGGGAAAGGTTTTGCTGATATAAGACCGAATCTCGGGCAACAGACCTGCCACTTTTTTATAATCATCCACCTGGATCAAAAGCTGGCCAAAACTGGTATTGGGGGGCTGGTAGTTATAGTTGAGCACAAACCGCAAAGACCCCTCCCCCACAAAGGCAGTAACCTGGTCTACCCCTTCCAGGGACCGGATGTGCTGGCTGATCTTCTGGATATCAGCCCCCACTTCATTGATATGGGTGCCCTGGGCCCGCCAATAATCCACAAAGAACTGATTCCGGGTGGATTCCGGGAAAAAATTCTTGGGAACGGCCTGAAACCCGGCCAACGCTGCCATAAGGATGATCATGAGCAGGGCCAGGGTCTTGACCCTGTTTTTGATGCAGAAATGAAGGAACTGCCTGAACTTGTTATAAAACCGGGTGTCATAGGGATCTTTCTGATGAGTTTTGGGCAGGTTTAAAAACCGGATGCACAGCACCGGGGTAATGGTCAGGGCAAATATCCAGCTCAACCCCAGGGAAATGGCCAAAACATAAAAAAGGCTTCTGCAGAACTCCCCTGATGCACTGGGATTCAGCCCCACAGGCACAAAGGCCAGAATGGCCACAAGGGTGGCGCCCAAAAGGGGCCAGATGGTTGAAGAGATGGCCATCCGGGCAGAGGCAAGCTTGTCATCACCCCGGGCAAGGCGGATGAGATAGACATCCGTGACCACAATGGCATTGTCCACCAGCAGTCCCAGGGCCAGTACCAAAGCCCCCAAAGAGACGAGCTGGAGGGTGATGTCCCAGACAAACATGCCCACAAAGGTGGCCAAAATGGTAAGGATCAGCACTGCGCCGATGAGAAGACCTGCCCGAAGCCCCATAAAAAACAGGAGCAGCCCGATGACAATCACAATGGCCTGGCCCAGATTCAGCATGAACTCGTCCAGGGACTGGGTAACCCGGGAGGCCTGAAAATTGATGGTCTCCACTGCCATGCCAGGTGGCTGCATGGATGACAGGGACTGGATGCGGTCCATGACAGCGGCTCCCATCCTCACCACATTTCCCCCTTTTTCCGTGGACACTCCCAGACCAATGGCAGGTTTGCCGTTAAAAAACATTTTCCTGGGTTCAGGCTCCTCATATCCCCGGCTCACCAGGGCAATATCCCCAAGGCGAAAGAGTTTGCCGCCTTTTCCGGCAATATACAGATCAGAAATAGCCTGTTCTCCTGCCAGTTCACCTGTGGGGCTGAACCGGATATAATCCGGTCCGTGCTTTACCCGGCCTGCCGGGGTGACCAGATTCTGGGAAGCCAGGGTGGCAAAAATCATCTCCGGAGAAATTCCCAGGCCGGACAATTTTGCCCTGGGAAACTCCACGTAAATCACCTCGGTCCGGTCTCCCCAGATATCAATCTTGGCCACCTCATCCACCAGGAGGAGTTCCTTTTTCAGGTATTTGGCATGGGTTTTCAGCTCCCGGCTGGAAAACCCCTCCCCTGTAACGGCAAAATAGACCCCGTATACATCCCCAAAATCATCCTTGACAATGGGGGGGCCGGCTCCTGGGGGAAGGTAGGTTGACATATCACCCACCTTGCGCCTCAGCTCATCCCAGATCTGCGGGATATGATCGGATCCAAACTCAGGCTTGATTTCTGCATAGACAATGGAGAGGCCTTCCTGGGATATGGATTTTACATAATCCAGCTGGCCCAGGCTCTGGACAGCCTGCTCAATTTTGTCTGTGACCTCTTTTTCCACTTCAAGGGCAGAGGCTCCGGCATAGGGGGTCAGGACCATGGCGGTTTTAATGGTAAAATCAGGATAGGCCAGCCGCCCCAGTTTCTGGTAAGTGACCAGCCCTGCCAGGGCAATGACAGCAGACAAAAGGATGCTGATGATCCGGGAGCTAAGCACCCCTTGGGCAAATTTCATTTACTTGATGTCCCCTTTTGGTTCAACCAGCTCATAACGGACTTTCTGGCCCTGACGGACAAAGGCGGTTCCGTCAGCCACCACCAGGTCTGAAACCGACAGACCGGTTTTCACCCGCACAGCATTGCCCCTGGACAGAGTTTCAAAGATCACTGGCTGCCGAAAAATCTCACCGGATTCAGGATCCACCCGCAGGACATGGGCAGAGTTGCCCGCCACCCCCATCAGACTCTGAAGGGGAACATCCAGTCCTGGGAAAAAATCGGTTTGAGACCCTGACATCAGTCTGATTTCAGCGGTCATTCCCGGGAAAACCAGATCCTTGGGGTCAGGGGTGAGGGTAAAGACGAATTCATAGGTGCCAATGGCCTGGTCTGCCCGGCTGCTGTATTCTGTGAGACGGGCCGGATAGGTTCCATCCTCATGGGTCAGAAACCGTGCTGAATACTGGTCAGATTTTTCAGGGCTGGTGGCCTTTAGCAAGATACTCACAAGATTTTCCGGCACATCCACTGGAATCTCCAGAACACTGATATCATCCAGGGTCATCACAGGTTGTCCCTGGACTGCCATTTCATGGGCCTCTATAAACCGCTGGGTCACCACTCCTCCAAAGGGGGCATACAACCGGGTATCAGAGAGCTGATCCCGGGCAACAGCCAGTCTTGCCTCAAGTTCCCCCACAGCAGCTTGGGCTGCCATGATATCCTCTTTTCTGGCCCCCCCCGTATCCCTTGCCAGCTGTTCCTCAAGGGAATCCTTTCTAGCCCCAAGGCTTAGGACATTGGTCTTGGCCCGATCATAGGCCTGCTCAGAAACCGCCTGGTTCTGATATAGGATCTCATGGCGTTCAAGCTCTTTTTGGGCCAGGGCCAGGTCTGCCTGGGCCGCTGCAAGAGAGGATTGGATAATCCGGACATCCTCAGGCCGGGCCCCTGTCCGCAGTTTGAGCAGGGTGGCCGTTGCAGATGCCAGCTTGCTTTGAACAATGCTGACTTGGTGCTTAAAATCCCGGTCATCCAGTTCCAGAAGGAGATCCCCCTTTTCCACCCGCTCTCCGGTCCTTGCATGCACCTGGATCAGGGGGGCAGAAACCCTGAAAAAAGGGTGGCCTGGGTGGCTGCCCTGGCCCGGCCCGGAAGGGTGATCAGGCTGCCATGGGTCACTGGCCTGGGATGGACCACCTTCATGGTTTTAACCGGTACTGTTTTGTTCTGATCAATGGCTGCTGCCACTCTATCCTGCTGAAACATGCCGGACTGCCAGATCAGAACAACGGCCAGGCAGATCACCACGACAGAGAGGGTCAGCCCCATTACTTTTTTTTCTTTCATCAACACTATCCTTAAAATTGGTCTCTTTGTTCATTCAGCCAGATACAGGTCTCTTTGGTGCCGTGGCCGGCAAGAAAGGTACCCAGAACCAGCCAGGGGGCCTGCTTGGGTGCAATCTCCCCGTTCTCCACATTTGCCCAGGCCTCAAAAATCAAGGCATCCATGGTTGAGGCCAGCCAGGCAATGGGGATCTCAGCTGCCACAGCCCCTTGTTTTTTCAATTCCAGACACAGCTGTCTGGCCTGGCTCTGATGCCGCTGATACCTTTCCATCACCCTGGGGTCTTCATCCTTTACAGGATGATTGAAGTAGGCAGAGACGTTCAGGCTGGACCCCAGGGGGATGAGCCGGGTTACAATGAGCATCAGCTTTTCCCTGGCCGGGATATCCTGTTTCAACACCGGTTCCACAACCGCCTGGAGCTGCTGCCCTGCGCTGAGTTGGATGGCTGTAATCAGGTCTGCCCTGGATTTATAGTACCGGTACAGGGTGGCCCGCCCCACCCCTGCGGCCCTGGCAAACTCATCCAGTCCGGCATTTGAATTTTGGGCAAGGCATTTAATGGCCTGATTAAGGATGCGGTCCTGGGTGGTCTGGGTCATGGTACAGTCAATAATACTATTTAGATTCAAATGATATTTTTATGTCTTAAAAAGAATATAAAAATACCATTTTTTCATAAAAAGTCAATATAAGCGGGGCGCAAAAATATACAAATCCTGCTTTACATTTTTTTACTATTCACAGGGGTCAGGCAGGTTATCAGACCAAAGCCCCATGACCAAACAATTCAAAAAATGGATGGGTGTCACCCCCAAAGGCATTTCACTGGTGCCTCCCTGTAATGGTGTCCGGCAATGCCCACCGGTTTATTTTGGTTGACAAAAACAAGGGCTCTGTCCTACTGTTCCGTTATTGTTCAAATACTTCAGCCCCTGTCCTGGCCCAGGGAAAGGCATGCTGTCAAATCCAAATACTGAGTAGGCTAAAATGAAAACTGTCATATCAGCCTGCGCCACATCTTTTTTGATCCTAATGGTCTGCCTGGTATGTCCCGGCAGATCAGATGCCGCCCCTCTGCCACAGACAAAAAGCAGCATGTACTGCTCCTGAACTCCTACAGCAAGGGGTACGACTGGACCGACAAAGTGGTCATGGGTGTGGAAGACATCCTGAGGTCGCACAATAATATTGTCCTGAAAACCGAATATATGGACACCAAGGTCAACAACTCAGATTTTTATCATTTGCTGCTCAAAGCACTATTTACCACCAAATACAATGGCAAGGCACTTGATGTCATCATCTCCAGTGATGATGCCCCAAAATTTTTAAAAGCATTCCGAGACAAGCCCTTTCCCGGGGTGCCGGTTGTCTTCTGCAGCTGAACAATTCCCCCCCCCAAAGAAGGTAGAAAACTTCTCTGTGTACACCGGGGTAAACAAGGCCTCTGACTTCACCACCACCCTTTCTTTGATGTTCAAACTGCACCCAACCACCAAAACCGTTTATGTGATCAACGATAAGATGACCACAGCCGATTTTTTGCCTCTCCTTTTTCAAGGACAACCAGGGCAAAACCTTCACCCCGAGGGGGGTCATTCCCCAGTTGGCCAAAGCCTCTCCTGTGCCCATATACGGGGTTGTGATATGCTAAGGGGTATTGTGGGGGGGATGCTTAAAAGCCCCAATCAATATATGTTTGACTATACTCAGCTGGCAGCAAGGTGCATCTCCCCCAAAGACCTTCCCAAGGACAGCAGCATCATCAACCCCTTTGTGGCGCCCTCCTGTTAGACTGTTTTTCCCGTAAATACAAGAGACATCACCTTTTGGGCCATGGAACAAAAGGTTAAAATTTGTACTCTAAGCCCAACCCCACTGAAATTTGCGACTCCTCTTTAACCAGGGAGCTTTCGGCCACAGGATCCAAAAGCTGCTCAAACATGACGAAATTGACCAAGTTCCAATGCTGATGCAATTGATACGACAGAAAAACGTTAGCCGCAATGGAGTGAAGCCCCTCCTCTCCTTCATACGCAGCACGTGCTGGCGTGGCATCGGATTCACGTACACCATAATAGGTGTCATTAAAATCTTTGCCGGCATAGCGGACGGCAATCCCCAGTTGATATGACAACGGCGTTTCGCCAACTGTATCCATATACGACAACCCGGCCTCGGCGATCCAACCCTTGTGGGCGTCACCCACATCGAACAGTGTTGAAAGTTCTAAGTATACATGTTCCGTGAAGGCTAAGCCGATATACGGCCCAACCTCCACCGTATCGTCAATATCGCTCATCCCATCAAGAGTGTCATCATCGTCGTTGTCTCGTCCCTTACGATAACTGCCAAGGAGACCGATATCCATAAATTTAAACGGCTGGTAATTCAAAGCCAAAGCGGTGCCGTCAATGAGGATCATCAACTCTTCACTAAGCGCCAGATAACCGTCGGCATAGAACCCGGGACTGAGTTCATATTCGTCCGATCCGCTATAGGCGGGAGCCATGCTGGCATAGGCGCCGATGCTCAAGGCCCACGGGGCCTCGGCCTCTTGTCCAGCCATGGCCGTATGGGCCCCCAAAAAGAAACCATTATCATTGCCCAAAACAAGTTTGCCCCTAAGCTTCTCACTTCGTTCATCCTTTCGTTTAGTGTTGTTTTTGATCATAAAATGGTCCATTTCCAAACCCTTTCAGCATCAGGCCAATTGTTTCATACACTTGTATGATACATTAGTTCTTTAGTCAAGCAATATTGTCACCCCCCAATCTTTGATCCACCCGTATAGGTTTTTTGGTTCATCAGAAAATCGCATACCTCATTCAAAATTCAGTTATGGATATAATTTGAAGCATGAGAAAATTTTTACTTGAAATGAAAGGGTGGACATGATCATTTTCCGATTTTTTGTGTTAGCCGCACAAAACCGGAGAATAGAACCATGTCCACCAGTTTTATATATCATGCTTTTGGCATTCGTGACTATGTTCATAAAGCCGCCCATTTTATCGGTGGGGGAATAATCTTTGATATTTCCCCAAGACCAGAGGCAATCAAATGCCCTGAATGTAATTTCAACTCCGTCATCAAAAAGGGAACAATCGTACGCAATCTCAGAACCATCCCGATTGGCTCCAGGCCAGTGACCATTAGAACGGTCATCCAGAGAGTATGGTGTTCAATGTGTAAATTTGTTCGGCAAATCAAGTTGCCTTTTTCAAAAGAAGGGAAAAGCTATACCCGAGCTTTTGAGAGGTATATTTTGGGGTTATCCAAGTTAATGACTATAAAAGATATTGCCAATCACTTATGCATCAGCTGGGATACAATCAAAGAAATTCAGAAAGCGCATTTAAAGAAACGCTATCGTATCATCCCTCTCAAAAGAATAGACAGGATTGCCATAGATGATATTTCTATCGGAAAAGGTCACCAATATGTGACCATTGTGTTGGATTTGGAATCGGGCTGAATCTACATGTTGGTGATGGAAAAGGTGGTGCTGCTCTAAAACCTTTTTGGAAGAGAGTCAAAAAGTCCAAAGCCAGGATCAAAGCTAACAGCATTGATATGTTGCCAGCATATCTAAGTGCTGTTCTTGAACGTATGCCTGATTCCACAGATGTATTCGGCATTTGATCAGCTTTTAAAGAATAGGGCAAATCAGAGTTGACCATTGTCCCGGCATTTGAAGTTGAATGCCCCGATAAAAGGTGTTATTAAGAGTCATAAGGCACAGGCCACGACCGTTAACCGATTCATGCGAAATTCAACAGGAGATCTACCCCCATGGAAAAATCAAACGCACTCAATATTCTTAAAAATGCATTTTTGATGGAGCGTCAAGGCAAAAGCCTATATGAGACAGCCCGCGACAAAGCGGATGAGGAGGCTGTCAAACATTTTTTTGACGACCTGGCAAACGAGGAAGCCCAGCACATGAACCTGTTGGAGGCCCAGTTCAAATCCATCATGCAAAGCGGTAAATTTGCAGCCGGTATGTATGAAACCGACGGGAATGGGCATACCCCGCCGGCCATTCTCACTCAGGATCTGGCAGACAAAATCAACGCCGCCGGGTTTGAAGCAACTGCCATCACTGCAGCGGTCAGTTTTGAAGAAAAAGCGGTCAAACTTTATGGGGAACGGGCTGAAACCACCTCGGATCCGGAGGAAAAAAAGCTCTACCAGTGGTTGTCAAACTGGGAACAGACCCATCTGAAAAAGCTGCTGACCCTTCAGGAAAATCTGAAACAGCGGATCTGGGAAAACAACAGTTTCTGGCCATTTTAGTCGTCTTGCTGTCGACAATCCGGACCGCCGCCAAATGGTCTCCGATGGCATAAGGATACTGCGGAAAGCTTGCTCGATATGCTGGGCCAGCTCATCGGCGAAGACATCGACCTGGCCTGGCAGCCAAGTTTCCGTCTGTGGCCGGTGAAAATGAAACGGTTCCGGACCGAACAGATCCTTGCCAATCTGTGTATCAATCCCCGGGATGCCATCAACGGCATGGGCAAACTCACCATAAAAACCGGAACAAAGACATTTAAGGATCAGGCTGAAAAAAACCACCGGGATTTAACCCGGCATCCGGGTGCCGGAACCTGAAAAGAATCCATGACCGAAAACTTGCAGCATCTTTTTGTTTTGGGATATCATTACCGCCCAAAACCTGATAATGTGCCAAGGGTACCGGAAAGGGAGGTAATCATACAGCGATTTTGACTTTGTTATGACACAGAAAACATGTTCAATGCGGATAAAATGTATCGACATTCCTGTTTCCCCATATGAAATGACATCCTGGCATGATGACCCCATCTTGTAGATCAAGGGCAACCACAATACAGATTATCCGAGGAGTCGTATGCGGGTATGTGGCTCTCATTTTATTTATGACTGCTACTGCCGGTTTTACGTTTGCACACGACGATAAGACCTCCTCCGAGCGCACGGCTCCTTTTCTGACTGCCAATGAACGTGCCTGGCTGAAGACTCATCCGGAAAACCTCACCCTGTTTTTCAATACTGAATTCCCGCCCATTGAATTCATCTCCGAATCCGGTACCTTCACAGGCATGGGGGCCGATATCATCGCCCGCATCGAATCCCTGCTGGAGATTGATTTTCAAAAAGCCCCCATGGATGACTGGAACGAACACCTGATAGCGCTGAAAAACGGAGAATGTGCCATTGCGCCAACCATTGTCCGGACCGATGAACGGGAAACATACGCGTATTTCACCAGGCCTTATGCCACGGTGCCGGTGGTGATTATCACACCCCGGACCACATCGGCACAAATCTCCCTAAAGGATCTGAAGGGCCGGCGCGTGGGGGTGGTTTCCGGATATGCTACCGAAACATACCTTCGTGATAAAAGAGAGCACCACCATTTTGAGATAGTCACGGTTGCCAATGTGTCCGAAGGTTTGCGGCTTGCTGCGTTTGGTCAGATTGATGTATTTGTGGAAAACCTGGCCGTGGCAGCCTATTATATTGAACAGGAAGGCATTCCCAATCTGCGGGTCGCAGGCACGACCGATTATGAGTTTGCATGGTGTATCGGCGTCAGCCGAAAATATCCGTTGCTGTTCAATGCCGTCAGCAAGGCGCTGGAAGAGATTCCGGCGGATGAATTGACCGCCATTCGGAAAAAATGGATTGCCATGGACGTCGAACTCAAAATGGACCCGGCAACCCGGCGCAATCTGATCCTGACAGGGTTGATCAGCCTTCTGCTGCTCACCGGGCTGACCGGTGTCATCCTCTTTCTCAAAAGCCGTCTGAATCAGAATATTGCCGGGTTAAAAGAAAGTGAAGAAAAATTCCGCTTGCTTTTCGACAATGCGATGGAAGGTATTTTCCAGACCACACCGGACGGCCGGTTTCTGTCCGCCAATCCGTCACTGGCCAGAATTCTGGGATTCAATTTTACGGAAGAACTGATGGACCATTTCCTGGATATCGGAAAACAACATTACCTGAATTCTGAAGATCGTGAGACCTTCCGGCAGACGATGGAGGCCAAAGGAGAAATCAGTGATTTTGAAGTGCAACTGCAAAAACGGGACGGTTCCCCTATATGGGCCAGTATCAAGGCCAGAGCGGTCAGGGATGAGAAAGGCGGGATTCACCATTTCGAGGGACTTCTTGAAGACATCACCCAGCGCAAACATGCGGAAAAGGCGCTCCGGAAAAGTGAAGAGCGTTACAGGACGATTCTCAATGAGATGTCGGAAGGATATCACGAGGTGGATCTGGCTGGCAACTTTACCTTTTTCAATGAAGCCTTTCTCAACCTTTTCGGGTACAGCAGTGAAGAAATGCTGGGCATGAATTTCAGCCGGTATGCTGCCGATGAATCGGTTGCACAAGACATTTTCCGCATCTATAACCAGACCTATCGGACAGGGGTACCGATACAAAACGGTGAATGGGACATCCTCAGAAAAGACGGTGAAAGAAGGACCCTGTCATTTTACGCTTCCCTGGTCAGGAACTCAAAAGGCGATCCATTCGGCTTTCGGGGCATTGTCCGTGACATCACCCAGGCCAGGCAGGCAGAACAGGAAAGGGAAATACTCCAGATTCAGCTGACCCAGGCCCAGAAAATGGAATCCATAGGCAGACTGGCCGGTGGGGTGGCCCATGATTTCAACAACATGCTGGGGGTGATTCTGGGACATGCGGAATTTGCTCTGGTCAAGGCGAAAAGAAACCAGGATGTGCGCACAGACCTCCAGGCGATTCAGACGGCTGGAAAACGATCGGCTGATCTGACCAAACAGTTGCTGGCCTTTGCCAGAAAACAGACCATCTCCCCCAAACAGCTGGATTTGAACGATACCGTGGAAACCCTGCTGAACATGCTGCGCCGGCTTATCGGAGAAGACATCGACCTGGACTGGCAGCCGGCCGCCCAGCTGTGGCCAGTGAAAATGGACCCGTCCCAGATCGACCAGATCCTGGCGAATCTGTGTATCAACGCCAGGGATGCCATTGACGGGGTGGGAAAACTCACCATCGAAACCGGGAAAACATCTTTTGATGAGGGATACTGCCGTGAACATCCGGGATTTATCCCCGGGGATTTTGTGCTGCTGGCGGTCAGCGACAGCGGCTACGGCATGGACAAAGGCACCCTGGCCAAATTATTCGAGCCGTTTTTCACCACCAAGGAGGTGGGCAAAGGCACGGGCCTGGGACTGGCCACCGTCTATGGCATCGTGAAACAGAATAACGGATTTATCAACGTCTATAGTGAATCCGGCCAGGGATCCACTTTTAAAATATACCTGCCGCGCTTTTTCGGCGATTTTGACACTGTCCGAACCGTTTCCAAGAAAAAACTGGCCGCCGGGGGCAGCGAAATTATCCTGCTGGTGGAAGATGAGCCTCCATTCTCGAGATGACCCGGCTGATGCTGGAAAATCGGGGGTATCAGGTGCTGTCCGCAGCCACCCCCTCAGAAGCCGTTAAACAGGCGAACAGTCATTCCGGTCCCATCGATCTGCTGATGACCGATGTGGTCATGCCTGAAATGAACGGCCGGGACCTGGCCGGGCAAATTTCCCTGATTTACCCCGGCATCCGGCTTTTGTTCATGTCCGGCTATACCGCTAACGTCATTGCCCATCAGGGGATGCTAGATGCTGGAGTTGCATTCATCCAAAAACCTTTTTCAATGGCGGACATGACAGCAAAGGTTCGGGCGATTTTGGACCAATCACCCGATGACACCGGAAGCATTTCATAAACAAAATTGCAAAAATCGTTCAAGCAAAGGAAGCTACCGCATAAAAAAATCCATCGGCAAGCGCATTAAATAAAAACAGAAAAGAGGAACGTCCTATGTCCGCAAAGCAGTCAAGCAGTTTTTCTCAGATTTCAACATGGAGGATCGGGTCATGGTGCTTGAAACCTCCACTGCCATGGTTGACGAAGCCGCTGCCGCCCCAAAACTGTGCGGTGTTTTGCGCAAAAATATCAGCGGGCGGCTTCAACTGTATCTGGGCCGGGTTCGGGCAGTCTCAAAATAGGTCTTGATTCCTTTTTTCCGGATGATCCGATTGATCACCACCCAACTGTTGTAAAAATTTTCATCAAACCGGGTGTTACGGCAGGGGAACTCATCACACTGGTAACAAAAATCAACCCCCATTTCCTGGTGACAGGGCCGTACACCGCAGTTTTTGAAAACCCGGCACTGTTCATTTCGGCAGCCATGGCAGTGTTCTGCCGCAAAATAATCGAGCATTTTTTTAAACTCGGAATATTTTTTAAACACAGGCTCTTCCAGCATGGATTCAAACCGGCTTGCAGAGACCTGGAAATCGCCCAGTTTCTCTTTGAGCCGAATGCTCAATTTTCTGATATCCCCGTCAACATGGGCGAAACAGGTTTCACAGCACAGGCCGCATGGGGCGATAACGGTTTTAATGGTGTCGGTTGTCATAGGGCACCTCCTTTTGACTACAGGTTTCTATGTTGTTTTTTTACTTTAGCCATCGCAGGCACAAAACAAAAGTGGTATAAACGACATTTAAAGAGGTGATAACGACAAAAAGGAAACATTCAAACCCATGATACATGCCACGATTATAGGCCTTTACAACTCCATGGCAACCACTGTTTTCGGTCCCATGGACATCCTCAACCAGGCCGGACGTCTGTGGAACCGTCTTGCCGGCACCCCCCGAACCCCGCTGTTTGACGTGACCCTTGCCTCGGCAGACGGCAACCCCATCCGGTCCATGAACAGGATTGAAATTACTCCCCATTGCAGCATTGAACAGATTTCGCATACCAACCTGATTATCATTGCCTCAGCCACGTATATCGATAAAATCCTTGAACAAAATCCGGAACTACCCGGCTGGATCCGGCAACACTATGATCAGGGGGCCCATGTGGCCAGTATCTGCACCGGGGCATTTCTCCTGGCAGAAACAGGGCTTCTGGACGGCAGATCTGCCACACTTCACTGGGGATTTGCAGACCAGTTCAGAACCCGGTATCCCAACGTACGGCTACAACACGACCGGATCTTCATCGATCACGGCAGGCTCTACTGCTCCGCCGGAGTTACCGCCGGTATGGATCTGTCACTCTATCTGGTGGAAAAATTCTGCGGCAGACAGGCTGCCACACAATCGGCAAAAACCATGATTTTTGCCATGGACCGGGAGAGCCAGGCCCCGTTTACCCGTTTTCCGGGAGCCACCGATCATGCGGATCTTTTGATAGCCCGTGCCCAGCAATGGCTTGAAACAAACATGGCCCGGCAAGTGAACTATGATGAACTGGCACACATCTTCAGGATGAGCCGCAGATCCCTGGAACGGCGGTTCAAGCAGGCCACCGGCATGACCCCTTTGTCGTATCTTCAGAAACTCCGTGTTGAAAAGGCCCGGCAGTATCTGGAGGAGGGCGTTGCCACCTTCAGTGAAATCACCTATGCCGTGGGGTATGAGGATATTCCCTTCTTCCGGAAACTGTTCATCCGCCTAACAGGGCTGAGACCCAAAGAATATCAGAAAAAGTTTGCCGGCTATGCCGTTAATCCCCGGGGCCGCAGTGACTAAAAACGTCCGATCCCTTTCCAATCGTTCCCGAGGCACTCACCCGCGGTGTTCACCCGCGGTGTTCACCCGCGGTGTTCACCCGCTGCGTCCTGAGAAGCACACCGTGGATACGTCATGGGTTGACTGCTTCCAGCCATGGTAGACCATCAGGCCGGTTAGCACGGCTGCGGCGGGGATTTGAATCCAGACCGGCACGATTTCAGCCGCCTGCCCCGCCACGGCGCTGGCGCGGATACCCATCAACTCATATACCGCATCCAGAAAGACTCCCATGGCCAGGGAGGTGACAGCGATCATAGACAGATAGATCACCAGGGTCCGGGTATTGAAAATGGTTCTCACCAGATTGATGGTGGCGGCATTGGTGGCCGGGCCGGCCAGCAGAAACACCAGGGCCGCTCCCGGATTAAGTCCCTTGAGGATCAGGGCGGCGGCAATGGGGGTTGAGGCGGTGGCGCACACATACATGGGGATCCCGGCGGCCAGCATGACCAGCATGGAGACAAAGCGGTGATCATTGGCCCAGACCGTCAGATCTTCCGGGAAAAAAAGGTGATGACGCCAGCGATGAGAATCCCGACGGCAAAAGGTTTTGAAATATCGCTCACCAGTTCGCCAAAGGCATATTTCATGCCCGTGGCAAACCGGGAGAGAAAAGAAGCAGGTTTTGCGGATACACCGGCACGGGTGTCATTGGCACACCCTCACCCACCGGGTGGTTCGGGATCCATTTTTTCAGCCGGAGGGCTGTCCTTTCCGAAAAAATTCTGAGCGATCCCTGTGGACACGGCTGTGATAAACGCGGCCACCGGCCGGATTACCGTCATGATCGGATCCAGCATGGCCCAGGACACGGCCACCGAGTCCACACCGGTTTCAGGCGTGGATATCATGAACGACAAGGCCGCCCCGCTGTTGGCCCCCTGTTTTTTCAAGCCCGTGGCCACCGGTACCACACCGCAGGAACACAACGGTAAAGGAATGCCGAAAAACGCCGCAAGGAATACCGGTTTGATCCTGCCGTTTCCCAGATAGGCCTTTATCTTCTCCGCCTTGAAAAACACATGCAACAGTCCGGCGATAAAAAACCCGAACAGCATGTACACGGCCACATCCAGATACAGATGCCACGATGCCTTCAATATATCATATACCATGGTCATTTTCGTCATGTCCTCATCAGCCGTGTGCCACATGATCCAGGCTCATCTGGATCAATGACACCACATGGTCATCGTTGATGGAATAATACATGATTTTCCCTTCTCTTCGGTTCTTCACGATTTTCATGGTCCGCAAAATCCTCAGCTGATGAGACACGGCCGAATCCGACTGGCTGCACAGCACCGCGATGTCACAGACACAGTGTTCCCTGGTCAGCAAGGCCAGAACGATTTTCAGGCGGGTCGGGTCGCTCAGGGCTTTGAAAATATCCACCATCTGACTGATCTTTTCGTCGGACGGCAACGACTGCTGTGTTTTTCTCACTTTTTCTTGATCGATGCATTTAACGCCACAGATATCCATTTAACACCTAAACATATGAACATTTTATCAAATGATAAATCAAAATATTTCTGTTGTCAACCCGGTGTTCCGGAAATTAGAGCGGCCGGAATCTGCCGCATCCACTCCGATCCCAGGAATAAACCGAAGGACCTACGGTGATTTGATTATAGCCTTCATTCTATCGATTTCAGGCCTTGAGGGCCACCAAATTCTTTTACCAAGAGGCGCAAAAAGGTCACTGAACAAATGCTTTCTGGTAACCTTCGCGGTTTTATTAAACCGGCAATTAAATAGCCGACTACCTCGTGGTAATATCTCTTGTGATTTAAAGGTGTTTCCTTTTAAAATAGGCCATCTTGATAATTACCAGATTAATGATAAAACAATCAAATCCATGCAGTTTTATGCGACATAAATGATAACCGGTTATATTTATATTCAAATCTGCCGGAAAAAAGATTGTCCTGTCCACCGCCCAAACCCGAGTTGACAGAATGGAACGAAACCTGTATCTAAGCCGTTCAACCTGTCTGAATACATAAGGAAACTGTTTCATGAAACAACGCGTCGCCCACACTCCCGGCCCCTCGGATATCCGGTTCGAACTGGTCAGGTGGGCCATATTTTCCATCCTCATTCTCACCTATATCCTGGTGTATTTCCACCGCATGGCTCCGGGAGTGGTTTCGGAATATCTTATGGCGGATTTCGGCATCAGCGGGGCCCGGCTGGGATCCCTGGCTGCCGTATATTTCGCCGTGTATGCGGTCATGCAGATTCCGTCCGGTGTGATCGCCGATACTCTGGGCACCCGGACATCCATCATCTTCGGGAATCTGGTGGCCGGCACCGGCTCAATTCTGTTCGGTTTGGCGCCGGGCTTTGAAATCGCTCTGGCCGGCCGATTTCTGGTGGGACTCGGCGTATCTGTGGTCTTTATCGCCATCATGAAGAACAACGCCGTGTGGTTCCATGAAAAAGTGTTCGGCATCATGAGCGGCCTGACCCTGTTTTTCGGCAATCTCGGCGGGGTATTGGCGGCCGGCCCCCTGGCACAGGTGTTGACAGTGTTTCAGTGGCGGACGGTGTTTACAGGGATCGGCGCCCTTTCCCTGATACTGGGCCTGGCCGGATTTGTGCTGGTCCGAAACAAACCCCAGGACATGGGGTTTGATCCCCCCAACACTTATGGCGACCACCTGGACATCCACACCCGCCACTGGGTGACCAATCTCAAAAGTGTGGCCATGACTTTGCGGATCTGGCCCGGATTTTGGGTCCAGCTGGGGATGATCGGCAGCAGCTATGCCTTTATGGGACTGTGGGGTGTCCGGTATCTGCAGGATGTCTATCAGTTAAGCCGGGGGGCTTCCGCCAACCTGATGACGGCCCAGCTGCTCAGCTTTGCTTTGGGCGCGCTGTTCTGGGGATGGATCTCCGACAAAATCGGCAGACGAAAACCGTTTCTAATCACTGCGGCCGCAGCGTTTCTGCTGGCATGGCCCATGCTGATGTACCTGCCCTGGACCCCCGGGATCAGCGGATATCTTCTGTTTGCCTTTATGGGGTTTGCCGCATCCGGGTTTGTCATCACCTTTGCCGCAGCCAAGGAGATTGTCCATCCCAACTTGTCCGGCATGGGGGTCAGCGTGGTCAACACCGGCTGTTTCGTGGGCACAGCCCTGGCCCAGCCTCTGGTGGGCTACATTGCGGACCTGACCTGGGACGGCACCATGGCGGCCGGAGTCCGGGTTTACAGTGCAGCCGACTACCGGAACGGATTCATCGCCATGATTCTGTTTTCCATTATAGCCCTGGCTGCCACTTTCCAGATCAGAGAAACCTATTGTCGGAACAGCTTTAAAGAATGAAACAAAGTATACTGCACGGATAACCTCAGTCCTATAGCATTTGTGACCCATCCCAAAACACCGGACTTCTGATACAATAATGTCTCAGCCCTGGATGTATCACTGCCGGTTTTGACTCGTTTTCAACAGGAACTCCTGAAACAGATTGATCATACGATCTTGGTACGGATTTTGTATACATAGTGACATATTGTATCCGATTCCTGGATCTGGGTAAAAGCAGCTTCACGAGACAACAAACATTGAAATACAACAACAGGAGCACAAAATGAAAAAATTGTTGATTGGGTATACCAGTAGGACCGGCACCACGGAAAAAATGGCGGAATATCTGGCAGAGGGCGCTCGGATGGCGGGTTGTGATGTCACAACATCCAAAATATCCCATTTGAAAAAACCAGAAGATATTTCCGGTTACGCAGGATATCTGTTCGGCAGCCCTACCTACCACAAAGACATGACAGGCGGAATGAAACAGTTTCTTTTTTTGGCGGAAAAAGCCGACCTAAACGGAAAAATAGGTGGGGCCTTCGGTTCCCACACCCACAGCGGTGAATCTGCTCCCATGATTTTTGAAACCATGGAATATGTTTTCAAAATGAATGTCACGGAACTGGGACCCCTGAATCTCACCGAAGAAATAATGAAAACTGGCGAAGGGCTGAAGGCATGTCAGCAGTATGGCCGGGCTCTGGCCGAGAAACTGTAACCGACGGATCTTTGACGGAATCGTTCGATGGCTTCATTTCCCGACTTGATGCACAGGCCCTTTATTTTATGGGTCAAAGAACAATGGAACATTGACATTGATCGAGTCCGTTCTGAGATCAGAATCCCTGGAAGCCCGGAACGGGCTATTTCTAGGGGAGTTGTTCAGGACTGTCAAGACCGATTGTTTCTGGTCGAAAAACTGGACAACCGAAAATTTCTAACCCAGGAGAGGATAGCCAGGGCCGTGGAGTATCTGTCACTTCACGGCCTGCCCCAAGCCATCACATACATGAAATCGGTTCAAGGAAACTTCCTGCCGTTTTTCAGTGGCAGCTGTTTTCGATTGTCCCGATTCATTGAAGGAACCCCGTTGCGGCGGCCCGATTATCTGGCATCGGCAGCCATGGGAAAAAACACGGCCCGTTTCCTTGAACAGATGGCCGAAGCATCAGCCGGCATGGAGCTGCATCTCTCTTTTCCCCGGTTTTCCATCAAAAAGTATATCCATGACCTGTTCAAAACCATGAAGACTCATGACCGGTCGGTTCACGACCGGTTTCTGCCGGTGCTGAATTTCCTGGAAACTGAATTCATGCCGGCCCATGACCGTCTGCCGCTTTCTTTCTGCCACGGGGATCTGCACCCGCTCAACATCATCTGGGACAACGATGAGATCCAGGCCGTGATCGACTGGGAGTTTGCCGGCATCAAGCCGGATCTCTTTGATGCAGCCAATTATGTGGGGTGTGCCGGCATCGAAAACCCCAACGGCCTTGGCATGGACATGGTCATGTCTTTTTTGTCACAGCTGCACAAAACAGACGTGATCAAAGACATGGGGTGGCAGTTTTTTCCGGAATATGTTCTGGCCCTGCGGTTTGCCTGGCTGTCGGAATGGCTCAGAAAAAAAGATCACGAGATGATCGACTTGGAACATGCGTTCATGACCATTCTGACGGACCACATGCCTGACATCAAACAAGCGTTTGGCCGCCTGGTATGACCGGTTAAACCGGCTTGACCGGCACGGGTTCATGCCTGGCCCCCAGGCTGTTCAGAACAATAGCCCCGGAAACAATGCAGCCACCGATCACGGTCAGCAGGCTGGGTACCTCATGGATGCCGAAGATGGGCAGATAGACCCAGACAACCCCGCCCACCACCTCGAACAGGGACAGCAGGTTCAGTTCAGCCGCAGGAAAATATCCGGCTCCTATGGAAAACAGGATCAACCCGGACCCCACCAGGGACCCATGCACCATGCTCAGCAGAATGTTTCGCAAAGGCATTGTCATGGCATCGTTTTGAAGCTGCATGATCACAGCGGTGATCACGGCACACAGGATTCCGGCCAGTGCCACCGTGGCAAACTGGGGGGTTTCCTTTCTCATGCGCAGCGAAATTGAAAACGTGGCAAATCCGCAGGCCGAAGCAAATCCGGTGACGATCCCCAGCAGGCTGCCCGCCTCCAGCCCTTCCACCACCATCACGCCGATACCCACAAACGCGATGCCCATGGAAACCCAGGTAATGGGACGAAGGGTTTCCTTAAGAAGGACAATTCCCAGGAACGCCGCAATGAACGGAATAGTGGAGAACAGAAACAAGGTGTTGGCCGCCGTGGTCAGTGTGATGGACCAGATAAAAAAGATGAACGCCCCCACCAGGCCCAGGCGCCGACAATCCCGGACAGCCCGATTTTCTGAAAATTCTCCACAAACCGGTGCCGGTCCCTGGCCATCAGGTAAACGCACAGGATGGCCGCCACGGTCAAACCCCGGAAAAACAGATACTGCCACCGGTAATCCTGGGGGTCCTTCATGTACCGGATAGTCAGGGCACCGAACGACCACAGCGTTCCTGCGGTCAGCACGGCGGCCAATGCTTTTGAATGACCCATTGCTGCCATTATTTTTCCTTTCCATACCCCGCCAGGGGGCTGTTTTTCGATAACTCTCAAACACATTCGACAAAAACGGACAACAGATATATTAAGCGATCAGTTCCAATCACTCAAGGAAAATTAAGGGTAACCGCCTGACACATTAACGATAAATCTTTCTTTGCCGATACCGCAGGCCGGGTTGCATTCGTTTGAATGCTTCTTACTTCCGGGTAATGGTTCACCCAGAAAAGGGTGCAAATCTGCCATTTATTTGAAAAGAAATGGGAAAATGAAAGACGTACAAAATCTGCATTTGAAAGTACAGGAGCTATGTGATTGCTTTTCAACCACAGACCCGCTCAAAGAAATGTCGGAAATAAAAACCGGTGAAGACCGTATGGAAGCCGCATTAAAATGGCTGGCGCTGTCAGTGTTGCACGGGGTAAACAACAACGCGAAAAAGGTGAGCATCAAGTTTCCTTAATTATTCCGGACCGCTGCCGCCGCTTCCTGCATCGCTTCACTGAATGTGGGATGGCTGTGAACCATGCGGGCGAGCTGTTTTGATGTCATCCCGGCTTCCATGGCCGCCACACCTTCAGCGATCATTTCCGAAGCACTGGGACCGATCATGTGCACACCCAGGATACGGTCGGATATTTTATGGACAACAAGCTTGACAAATCCGTCCGTCTCCCCGAGACACCGTGCCCGGCCCGTGCCTGAAAACGGATAGACGCCTGTGAGAAACGGGATGCCCCTGTTTTTTGCCGTTTCCTGGGTCATGCCGGCACCAGCGGCTTGGGGGGAGGTATAAATCACGGAAGGAATCGTGTCGTAATTGACGTCACCTGGCAGGCCGGCCATGCATTCAGCGGCGGCCACGCCTTCAGCCGAGGCCTTGTGGGCCAGCATGGGGCCGGCAATGATATCACCGATGGCATAGATTGACGGCACGCTAGTTCGATAGGCGGCATCCACGATAATCCGGCCGCTTTCCGGGTCTTTTGCCACCCCGAGGTCATCGAGCCCCAGGCCGTCCAGCCTCGGGCGCCGCCCGACTGATACCAGCAGACGATCAAAAGAAAAGGTTTCAGACGTGTCTTTGCTTTTGACCGATACGTCAACCCGATTGTTTTTGACCGCCGCCTGGGTGACTGTCGTTTTCAGCCGGATATCCATGCCCTGGCCTTTGAGCAGCCGCATCAAGGTCCGTGCCACCTGGCCGTCCGCGCTGCCGGCGGCCTGGGGCAGCATCTCGATTACAGTCACCTGAGACCCGAGCCGCTGCCACACCGATCCCAATTCAAGGCCCACATACCCGGCTCCTACGATGCCCAGGCGCTCCGGCACGGCATCCAGTTCCAGTGCTTCGGTTGACGTGATGATGTATTTGCCGTCAAAATCAATATCGGGCAGACGGTTAGGCTCGCTGCCTGTGGCAAGCAGAATGAACCGGGCCGGCAGAATCTGTTCTCCGTATCCGGTTTTGTTTTCTTCATCCTGGGTAACATGGACCCGGTCAGGCGCTTCCACACGGGCCGTGCCATGGATAATCTCAATTTTGCTTCTTTCCAGAAGATCCCGAAGATTTTGGGTCAGCTCTTCCTTTACCTTGTTTTTCCGCGACATCATGGTTTTCAGGTCCAGCCGGACATCCTTGATATCGATGCCGTGCGCCGCCATTTTGTGCCGGGCCTGATGGTATCGTTCGCTTGAATCCAGCAGGGCTTTGCTCGGGATACATCCCACATTCAGGCAGACCCCGCCCAGGGTTTTCTCCTTTTCAACCAAAGCCGTATCAAATCCCAGTTGCGCGGCGCGGAGGGCTGCGGAATAACCGCCCGGCCCCGAACCGATGATCACCACATCATAGGCATTTTTCTGACTCATTTTTATACCTCCAACAGCATACGTTCCGGATTTTCAACACAGGCTTTGATCTGTTTGAGACAGGTGACGGCTTCCCTGCCGTCCACGATGCGGTGATCATAGCTTAAGGCCACGTACATCATCGGCCGGATCACCACTTCATCATCCACCACCACGGGCCGTTTTTCAATTTTGTGCATACCCAGGATCCCGCTCTGGGGCGAGTTGAGAATCGGGGTGCTGAGAAGGGATCCGTAGATCCCGCCGTTGCTGACAGTAAAGGTTCCGCCTTCAAGATCCGCCAGTTCCAGGCGGTTGGTCTTTATTTTGTTCACAAATCCGACAATGGCCTTTTCAATGCCGGCGAAATCCAGCCGGTCCGCATGGCGGATGACCGGCACGACCAGGCCTTTGCCAGATCCGATGGCCACCCCCACATGGTAGTAATGATGATAAACGATATCGTTGCCGTCCACAAAGGCATTGACCTGTGGACACTGTTTCAATGCCTCAATACAGGCTTTAATAAAAAAGGACATATATCCCAGCGACACCTGGTGCTTTTCCTTGAACGGCTCCTTGTATGCCTGGCGCAGGGCCATGGCCCGGCTCATGTCGATTTCATTGAATGTGGTCAGCATGGCCGTGTTTTGCCGGGCTTTGAGCAGGTGGGCCGCAATTTTACGGCGGATCGGCGTCATGGGTTCCCGGGTCACGCGTTCATCCGGAACGGTTATATCCGAATCCGTTTTATCGGTTTCCGCTTTGTCTGGTTCGGTTTTCACCGGCTCAGGCGCATCCGGCTCTGCCCTGTCGTCCGGTGCAAAGGCATCCGGTTCATCACCCCGGTCTCCGGAAGATTCCAGAAAGAGCAGGACATCTCCTTTAGTGATTCTGCCCCCAGGTCCGCTGGGTGTGACATCAGACAGATCAACCTGTTTTTCCTCTGCCAGGCGCCGGGCAGACGGGGATACGTTGTCCTCCGGAGTTACGGCATCCTGCCGCTTTTCCGCTTCATTATCCTCTTTTTCTTTTTCCGGAATGTCTTTCTTTTCGGGTTCGCTTTGTTTCGCCCGGCCCGCGGATTCCATTTTTCCGGAAGTCCGGGAACCCTGTTGGGTGGTTTGTCCGGGTTGCTTTTCCCTTGCCGTGCCGGATGGGTGTTTCCGGCTCTCTCCGCTGGTCTCAATCACCGCCACCACCGCACCGATGGACACGGTTTCTCCTTCCTTGACCTTGATTTTAAGTATTCCACCGGTGTCCGCCGCCACCTCCAGGGTGACTTTATCGGTTTCAATGACAAACAGAGGCTCATCCGTTTGAACGGTGTCCCCGTCATTTTTCAACCACTGGATCAGAAGGGCCTCTGTGACGGATTCGCCAACACTTGGAACTTTTACGTCATCTGCCATGATCACTCCTTAAAAATGCTGTAAAGATGCCGCCGGACTCTACACAGACCGGATCAAAGCGTTAATGCCTCTTTGACAATCGCTGCCTGCTCCTGTTTATAAACCCCTGAGAAGCCAGTGGCCGGGGAGGCCTGTGCCGGTCTGGTAACGCATTGCACCTCTTTGCCCACCAATTTTTCCAGCCGGGGCCGGATGAACTCGGCCCCTCCCATGTTGGCGGGTTCTTCCTGCACCCAGTACCACTGCCGGGCATCCTTGTACCGGAAAATCACTTGTTCCAGCGATTGCTTTGGAAACGGATAGATCTGTTCCATCCGGAGGATGGCCACCTTGTCCCGGGCCGATTCAGGCCGCTTCTGCAAAAGTTCATAAAATATTTTTCCGCTGCACAACACCACGCGCTCGGGTTTTTTGACCTTTTCAGGATCATCCAGGATTTCGTTGAAACCGCCCGATGTGAAATCCTCTATATCTGACACCGCCATGGGATTCCGCAGCAGGCTTTTGGGGGTCAGGATAACCAGGGGTTTCCGGAATGACCGGACCATCTGGCGCCGCAACAGGTGGAAATACTGGGCCGGAGTGGTGGGGTTGCAGATCTGGAGATTGTCATCGGCGCACAACTGGAGGAAGCGTTCCGGCCGGGCGCTGGAATGCTCCGGCCCCAGGCCCTCGTATCCGTGGGGCAGCAGCAGAACCAGGCCGCACTGGCGCCGCCATTTGGCTTCACCGGCAGCAATGTACAGATCAATCACGGCCTGGGCATTGTTTGCAAAATCCCCGAACTGGGCTTCCCACAAGGTCAGCGTGCCGGGCCTTGCCACGGCATACCCGTATTCAAACCCCAGAACACCGGCTTCAGACAGGAAGCTGTCATAGACCCTGTATGCCGACTGGTTCTTGGCTATATGGTTCAACGGCACCCACAGATCACCGGTTTGAATGTCCCGGATCACGCTGTGCCGCTGGGAAAAGGTGCCGCGGCCGCTGTCCTGTCCGCTCAAGCGGATGGGAACACCCTGGGACAGAAGGGAGGCGAATGCCAGAGCTTCCGCCGTGCCCCAGTCAATGTCTTTGCCCTTTAATACCGCATCCAGCCGTTTAGCCAGAACCCGTGCCAGTTTGTCATAGATGGCAAACCCCTCGGGCACGTCATACAGTGTTTGGGCATAGGCCGTCAATTTTGATTTTTTTACAGCGGTATCTGCCTTTTCATGAGAATAGCTGTTTGAAATGCTGTCCCATTCCGGATAAAACCGGGGTTCTGGAAACGTACATGTGTCCTCCCGGGCCGAATCAAACGCGGTTTCCATGTCCTTTTTTGCCGAGGCTGCCATCTCCTCCGGTTTTTCCGGAGAGATAAATTTCTTTTCGATCAGCCGGTCCGCATATGCCTGGTCCAGCGGTACCCGGGAGCGGATGCGCTCATACATCTGCGGCTGGGTAAAATAAGGTTCATCCCCTTCATTATGGCCGAATCTGCGGTAACAGACCACATCGATCACCACATCCTTGTGAAACCGCTTCCGGTAGGCCGCTGCCAGGTGCACCACGTGAAGGGCCGCTTCCGGGTCTTCACCGTGAACGTGGAAAACCGGGACCATGAGCATCTTGGCCACATCCGTGGAATATCGGCTGGAGCGGGCATTTTCAGACGTCGTGGTATACCCGATCTGGTTGTTGACGATCACGTGAATGGTCCCGCCGGTATGAAATCCAGAAAGCTGCGACATATTCAGGGTTTCCGCCACAATGCCCTGGCCGGCGAACGCGGCATCGCCGTGGAGCAGAAGGGGCAGAATCTGGTCAATGCCTTCGGAACCGGCCGTTTCCTGCCTGGCCCTGGCAAACCCCTGGACCACCGGATCCACGGATTCCAGGTGGCTGGGATTGTCCAGAAGGCACACTCGCAAAGGTTTCCCACCGGCGGTCTCGATATCCGCCAGATATCCGTTATGGTATTTCACATCCCCGGAACCGATGAGGTCCGCAGGATCATAACAGCTCTCAAACGCCCTGAATATATCTTCATAAGGCCTTTGGAGCACCTGGGTTTGAACGCTCAGTCGTCCCCGGTGGGTCATACCCATGATGATTTCTTTGCACCCATACTCCGACACCCGGTTGAAAAGCGCATCAAGCATGGGAACGATCACCTCTGCGCCTTCCACGGAAAACCGGGTCTGGCCCGGATATTTGCTGTTCAGAAACCGCTCGAACATCCCGGTTCGGACCAGTTTTTCCAGCACCACTATTTTTTCTTTGTCACTAAGTGCGGGACTGTTTTTGACCGGCTCCATTTTATCCTGGAGCCACCGCTTTTCTTCTGGATCCTGCAGGTGCATGTATTCCACGCCGATGGAACGGCAATAGGTTTCCTTAAGATGGCTGAGAATATCCCTGAACCGGGCCCGGCCCGAGTCGGAAAACCGGCGGGTGTAAAAAAACGTATCCAGCTGGTCCGGTGACAGGCCGAATGCTTCAAGATTCAGCAATGGATGGCCCGTGGGACAGGAAGAAAGCGGGTCCATGCACGCCATGAGATGGCCCAGGTCCCGGTACCGGTGAATCAGTGATTCCACCCGGGACTGCTGGAGGGCCACGTGCGGGGTGACGGCGGTATCGTCTCCTTCCGTCCCTTTGTTTCCGATATCAAATCCCTTAAAGAAAAACTGCCAGTCCCGGGGAACGGCGTCTGGATCGTCTTTCCATTCTTTATACTGGGCCTCGATAAATTGTGCATTCCACATGTCGGTTGTTGCCATGTTTGACGTTCCTTTCAGGAAAAACTTTGGTCGTGCAACAGTCATGTCATTTATTTTACTCTTATACGAAAAACTTCTGTTGAAATAAAGACACTTTTTTGTGCCGGGCAGACACTCTTTTTTCAAGAGGACCATTCAGATGCTTCCTTTGGTGCCAGAACGACCAGCGCATCCACAGCCACGGGGGTCTTTTTGTCTATGATCAAAGGATTGATGTCGATTTCCTGAATTCCCGGATGCGCGCATGCCAGATCCCCGAGAATGACAAGGATACGTCCCAGAACATTTTTGTCCACCGGAGAATATCCCCGATACCCGTCCAGAAGGACCCGGCACTTAAGCCGGCCAATCATGGCCAGGGAATCCGCCAGAGTCAGCGGCGCCACGCCGAACACCGTGTCATTGAGTGCTTCGGCAAACACACCTCCCAGCCCGCACATAACACAAGGGCCCAGCCGGGGATCGCGGACAACCCCTGCTACCAGCTCTATTTTTCCCGGAACCTGTTTCTGAATCAGGATACGGCCGGAGCCCGGCATGGTCTGTTGAAGTGTGGCCACCGCAGTTTTAAGATCCTGGTCAGATGCAATGCCCAGGTGCACCAGGCTGGATTCGGTCTTGTGTGATACGCCGGGCACCATCCCTTTGGCCACCAGAGGAAATCCGAAACCGACTGCCGCCTGACGCGCTTCCTCAAGACAGCCCACTTGTTTTTCCGGCACCACCGGAATACCGCAGGCGCTCAGCATCTGTTTGGATTCAAATTCGTCCAGAACGCCAGTTTTGGATGTCAGGACCCCCAGGCGGGGATCCTGTCTTAACCGTCGAATCCGGTCTTCACCCTCTGTCCCCAGATCTGTTTCGATCTCCGGGCAAAGGCGGTTCAGCAGCACACCCATGCACTCCACAGCCCGGATCACTTCCCGGAATACCGGCACTCCCAGCGACCGGGCCGATGCTTGAAACGCGTACACCCGGTCCTGGTCCCCGGATATCCAGCAGAACAGCGGTTTCCCCGCTTTTTGGGCTGTGTCAGCCATTTTTTTCAGATCAACCTCCAGGCTGAATCCACCGGCAAAACAGTGAACAAACACCGCATCCACAGCAGAATCGGCACACACCGCCGCCATGGCGGTATCATAGGTTTTTTCAGACCCGTTCAATATGATCCCGGGCCACATGTCCACGGGATTGGCCGGCGGCATCCACTCTGGAAAAACCGTTTGAAGCGTTTCCAGGGTTGCGCCGCTGAATTGAGACAATGCCAGGCCGTGCCGGTCCATGAGATCGGCTGACACGATCCCGGCGGCCCCGGTGTAGGTGAGCACAGCCACACTGTTTCTGCCCCGGTTTGGCGGGCTGGGATACCTGCCAAGGGTCCGACAGAAGTCGGCCAGTTGATAGAACCCGTCCGCCGTCACAACACCGGCCTGAGCCATAGCACCGGCAACCAGGGCCCCGCCTGCAGACAGGCTAGCGGTGTGACTCTGAGCTGCTGCCGCACCGCCAGCAGTTTTCCCGCCGGTGAGGATCACCACTGGTTTGGGGGTACTGCGGCACAAGGCCATAAACCGCCGGCAGTCAGTCAGCGATTCCAGATACAGCCCGATGGCGGCCGTGTCCGGATCATGGATCAGCCATTCCAGCAGATCGTTTTCATCCACATCCATTTTGTTGCCGATGGAACAGACCTTGGCGATCCCCATGGTTCCGTGAGACATGAGATCGATAAGAAACGCACCGGCCAGCATGCCGCTCTGGGCGATTAAGGACACATTGCCGGATGATAGGCCGGTATCCCAGATGGCCGGGGTGACTGTGGAAAACAGGTACCGCCGGTGCGCATCCACCAGCCCCATGCAGTTGGGTCCCCACAGCCGGATGCCGGTTTTTTCGGCGATCGCCCGGATCTGCTGCTGCAAGGTCTTTCCTGCGTCACCGGTTTCCGCAAACCCGGCGGACTGGATCATGACGCCTGGAATGTGTCTTTGGGCACAGTCTTTAATCACCTGTGCCACCATGTGTGCCGCCACAAACACGATGGCCAGATCCACAGGATCGGGCACCTGCACGACTGACGGATAACAGGTAAACCCTTCGATCTCTTTGTACCGGGGATTGACCGGGTACACCCGGCCTGAGTATCCGGTTTTCAGATTCGACACAATGATGTTCCCGCCCTTTTGTGGACTGGGTGTTGCCCCGATCACCGCAATGCCTTTAGGCCTGAAAAAAAACTCCATGAAAGATGCTCCTGTGATTGCCTGACCAGATCCGTTCAATCTGAACATGTATCCAAAAAATCAGTATCGCCTTTTTCTCCAAAAGATTCAAATCCGTTTTCCAAATTTTTTTCAGGCCCGCATTCCATCAACCCGGCTTTAAAGGCCGGATATTGCCGAAACGCCCTTGAAAACCTTTCAGGACCGTCTTGACAGAACCGGGATAATAGATAGAATATAGTCCACTCACGCCCTGATCCGGAGAGGTGGCCGAGCGGCTGAAGGCCCTGCTCTCGAAAAGCAGTATCCCGGTAAAACCGGGATCGTGGGTTCGAATCCCACCCTCTCCGCCATTATATCTATGAATTCAAATAGTTGAACAAAACCGCTTCGCGGAGAACAGCCCAACCCTAACCGCATAATTACCCATTATATTTGATTTTTGTTGTTCCATCATCTCCTGAATATCAACCCTAAATTTTCAGGAGGTCAAAATGAGTGAAGGTCGGCCCCCATACCCCGGTGGACATGGATACACATACGATCCGAATCAATGTCCTTCACTTAAAGAAGCAGGGCTTCATTGGGTCGAAGTTATCAAATAGGCTTTGTTCTGTAGCGTGGTCGCACTGTCCAGTAGAAGACGGATTTCATCAAGGCTTAACACTGACGGAAGCCATTTTTTCCTTTTGGCATGCACCATGGAAAGGGTATGCCAGCCACGTTTAAGTACATTAACAAAAAAGAACTTGATACCGCTGTAGCAGATGCGTAAAGTGGCAGCAGACCAGTTTTTTTTCGGTGCAGGAAATAATCCTGCAATTGTTCCTCTGACAGTTTGTCAGGGGTTTGACCATAAAACCCAACAAGCTGACGCACGGATCTTGTGTGGCATTCACAGGTTCGTTCACTCATTCCTGCAAGTTGCAGGGCACGCATGGATTGATTGTAATAATCTTTCATCATAATCTCCTTTAAAATGGTTTTTGGTTGACCCTGGAAATTATGAGTGAATCCTATCTTATTTTGCAACTTGCGGGATGTTATTAAATTAAAGCATTCTGCCGCGTAGTGGCTTTCTTGAACCAATCGTTGCACCGGACTCGCTGAAGCTCGCCGGTGCACTCTACGGTGGCAGAACAGGAGTTCAGGAATGAAGAAGATCGTTGCAATCTGTGTTGCTATGCTTTTGTTAGTTGGTTGTGCATCAAACAACAAGAACAGATCCCTCTATTCAGAGGATGAATCGGTTCTCGCTGCAACTCAAAAAGTTGAAGAGTACTCAAGCACAACTGTATCGCCTCGCCTTAACGACAAGCAAGCCCAAGATGTTTTGGAACAGCTTCTCCTTGTGTCGAAAATCCTACTAGACCCGAATGACGGAGTCGCGATCAACAAGATGGATCCAAGCAAGTTTATGGTTTACAACATGTTGAGCAAAATGAAACTTGGCTTTGTGTCGACGATTGGTCTTTCACATCTACAAAAGAAAACACTTCGGAGGTGGCATCAGAAGTATATGCAGGACAACCCGGCAGACGTATTCTTCGCCCCTTCAGCAGACGAAATCATCGGTACTCGAGCAGCCTTTGGGTGCACACACTATGCGCGAGCATTCATGGCGGTGGTCAAGGCATTGGGCCTCATCGATAGGCCGGAGGATCTTCGTTATGTCATTTCATCGAAGGCAGACGACTACAACCTCGCGCTGGAAAAACAAGACGTCCATAGGAATATCAACGGACACCAATTTGTCATTGTCAAAATCGATGATCGTTGGACTGCAATCAACACATCCAAGGGAGTGAGCGTGCCACTGCCTGCAGAATTTGATCCAGAGGCCATTGTTCCACCTCACAACACTCCAATAAGATTTCAAGCCTATCCAAATGTTGTTTTTCTGTTTAGAAAAATTGGGAGTAATTGGGATGATGATTGTGGAGACGATTCACTTTCAGCTCTCATGAATATTTCGCGGTCCGGTGCCCCTGACAATTCCGATTTTTTATGGGAGACCTTTGAATTTGAAGATCAAGATATCCCTCCAGAGTGACACAAATGAACAACATCTGGCTGCCAAGCGGGTCCGCATAGGGCGGTTCATTAAATTTACTGGGCCGTGACCGGGTAATGAATTTTCACCCACTGTTCTTTGACAGATATCAGTCCTTGCTCAGACAGCCAATAATTAGTCATACAAATCTGAGCGTCTCTGCGGCCACAACTCGGGGAAACTGTCTGGAAATTGATCAACAGTTACACCGTCGATTCCAGGAGCTCTTTTATTGGACCGCATCTGTTTCCAGGCATGGCGGAAATTTTCCGTAGATAAGGATACTATCCAGTAGATGATCATTTGAAAATGGTTCTTTCATGACGTACCTGTTTACTACTCCCCCGGTCGAAATCTCTGTATAAACAAAGCTCATGGACTCCTCCTTTTCATTCTAATATTCAGTCCTTCACCCTGTCCGGGATATTATTAAACCGGCAATTAAATAGCCAATTACCTCGTGGCAATATCTCCTATGATTTAAAGGTCTTTCCTTTTAAAATAGGCCATGTAGATAATTGCCAGATTAATAATATGCGTTGGCAAGATGAAGAGCTTGAGCTGTCATCCAAAGACTTGGAAGAGTTCCGGAGTTTGTGCCAACCAGATTCACCAGGTTTCATTCTGAATCTTTCAGACTATTATGCATTTTTCACACACACACTATTCTGGGGCAAAATTGTCGCATAAAAATCTCTGATAATGAGAGTTCATGTTTGAAAACCTTTATAAACAGGCTGCAAACGCACTTCCAAAACAATTTCAAGAACTGGGTGAACTGATATCCACTGATTGAAGCCTTATCAGTGCCGTTCTTCAATGTACTGGGTTGATTACAGGAAAGGGTCCAAAAAAGCAAAGGCACACCGTGGCGTTAACATCAACCGTAGCATCCCCAGCAATTTTTTTTGATCAATGGTAACGGTGGAGAACGTCCCTTTGTAAGCAAGATTCTCTCAAAAGGCCAAACGTGTGTTATGGACAGAGGATTTCAATCTCATCATGATTTTGATCTGCTTCAGGAAGAGGACAAACATTTTGTCTATCGTATCAAAGCCAAAACAGCGAGAACCGTTCTTCAAGAAAATGCAGTGGAGGCTGGAAGTCACATTTTCTATGATGTCGTGGTTCTTCTCGGGACTCCCGGCCGAAATCAGACTGCCAGGTCGGTCCGACGTTGTTGGATACCAGATAGCCGAGGTCAAGTACTACGTGGTTACTGATAGACATTACCTGACAGCAGAACAGATAGCCACTGTGTACAAGCTCAGATGGACGATAGAGTCATTTTTCAAATGGTGGAAAAAACATTTGAAGATTTATCACCTGATTGCCAGAAGCAAGTATGGCCTCCTGTTTCAAATGTTAGACGGCTTGATAACCTACCTGCTGATGGCAATCTATTGTCGTGAACAATTCAATGGCCAGGATGAAATCGACAAAATCGAGAACCAGCTTTTCAAAGAACAATACAAGCTGTCACTCGCAAAAAGCTAACCGGACATTACTGTCCGTAAGTTGAGATATGACCCAAAAATCGACGTCTCAAATAATACTCCACAAATATGGACATCTCGACATACACCATAGAAACACTGCACCCCATTTCGGCATCATTGGAAGTCGCAGATTGAGGCCTCCAATAAAGCAGCCGTTCAAAATCAATTGAACGGCTGCTTTATTTTAAAGGAGTTGGCGCTTATTTGAAAATTTTCTCAGGTTTGGTCGGATCTCCGGTGGCGTTTGGAAAATCTTTGACAATGTGGGCCTTTTCATTGGTTTCAATTAAATGATTGGCTTCTTTCATAAAATTGGTGAACTGGAATTTACATTCATAAAAACCATGCCACCACGCATAGTCCGGGGCCATCATCATAGCGCCCATCCGGGCTCTGCGCCCTTCATGGTGCCAGAGTTCATAAAACTCAAGCTCCAGCTGTTCATCAAAAAATTTCGTCTTGTCCAGCAAATTCTTGGCGTAAAGTTCATCCAGTTTTGCCTTGGCCGGCTTAAAGTAGACGTCATTGTACTCTTCGACGGCTTTGTCAAACCCGTCATAAAAATCATTGATCCAGGAATCACCATGGCAGGAACGGCAGACGTTTTTCATTTTCTCACGCTCCGTCTGCCAGTCAGTGCCGGATGGGAACGGTTTAAAATCCTGGGGACGGACCGTCAGCGGGGCCTGGGTTTCCCATGACAGTCTTTCGGTGACATCATGGGTGGTCAGCACTTTCCCTGTGCCGCTCATGTGGCATCCGGCACAGGTGGGGGCCCGGTAGTCCACCCCGGGGGTCCAGGTGCCGCCAGCTGCATCAAAATTATATTCATCCTGATAGGCATGGTAGATGGTGCCGTGTTTGGATTCTTCATAGATTTCGATCTGAGGATGGTCCGGCCCCAGATGACACTGGTCACAGGCCTCGGGCCTGCGGGCCTCCGCCAGCGAGAACCGATGCCGGGTGTGACAGGAAGTACAGGATCCTTTACTGCCGTCCAGATTCAGACGTCCCACACCGGCATTGGGCCAGGTGGCCGGATCGATCTTTCCGTTGTCATCGATTTTGATCACGGTTCCGTGGCAGCTGAAGCAGCCGGTCTTTCGCTCATTGTCCGAGTTCATTCCGTCGTTGAGCCAGGGATCGATTTTCCACATGATTTCAATGGTATTGGCGTGTTTTGATTTACTGTACTGCATGGCCTCATCCGGATGGCACCGGGAGCAGTCTTTGGGCGTGACAATGGATGCAATATCCATTTTGTATTTGTCCTCGCCCCAGGGCAGGTCAGAGCGGCCGTAGTATTTGGCATGATCCTGGGCGATATCCTGGTCTCCGGGTTGAACCAGATGGCAATCGAGGCAGGTGATATTGGCGTTGGCATGCCGGCTTTTCGCCCAGTCAGCAAATACTCCCGGAGTGGTTACCCGGTGGCATTCGATACAGGCCTGGGCTTCGGGCGGCACGCTGCGCTCAATCCGGTATTCCTTCACTTTGGCGTAATTGGGCTGGGCAGCGGCAATGGCGACAAAACTTGTCAACATCAAGGCTGTTGTCAGCAATAACAATGGGAAATAGACCTTTCGTCGATTCATAAGCGTTGCTCCTTTCGTTTAAGTGACCCCTGAAAAAATTGAAGATTTCATCCATTGATCATAACTGTCGCAACCCCTTAGCCTGGTATGGTCCCGGCCGGGTTTGACGAAACATGACCCGCCCCTTGTCCGAATGCACCAGGTCATAGTGGCAGTCAACGCATTTTTTTCATACCCGGATCTCGCATACACCACGGACCGGTGTGCCAGCATGGCCCCCCGCCGGGTGGGCATATGCAGCAGATTCCGATGGCATTTCTGACATTCGCGGTTGTTGAATGCCTGGTAAGCAGCCTCCCTGGCACGTTCCCGGTCGTATTCCCCGACCAAAAAATGAGCAGCCACATCTTTCAGGCCGTGATAGCTTTTGGCAAAGAAAAAATTGAACATATCCTGGGGCGCTGGCAGATGACAGTCCATGCAGTCGACGACAACCCCTGAGGCGTTATTGCTGTGTGTAGATGAGCGCCATGCCACCACCGCCGGTTTGATTTCATGGCACGACGCACAGAACTCCGGCGTGGATGTTCTCACCATTGTATAATAAGTCATGCTGAACAAAGGGAAAGCGATAATAATCCCGATACCGATCAAAAACAGCGAAACAACAGATTTTTTCATAAGGCCTCCGGTATAAGATTAAACCCAATCAGCCTTGATTGATGCCTCATTTTTATTAATAGCCCTTAACATCACCGTGTGTCAATAAAAATTTTTTGTATCCATTGCTTTGACAAGGGAGTTTATTGGGGTTATATTTATAAAAATTCACTGGGGGTGCCGTTACCGGCTGAGAGAAGCTGTCCGCTTCAACCCTTGGAACCTGATACGGATAATACCGGCGTAGGGACAGTGTAACCCAATCCAGACCTTCACTGAAATTCTTCGCAACCCCGTGTCAATCCCCCTGTGAGAAGAACAGACAATTAACCGTGGAGGTTGAATGAAAATCAGATTGAACGGCGAAATGCTGAAAATTGTCGCGCCGGATATTCAGGCCCTTGTTACGGCCCGGAACCTGGATCCGTCATCCCTGGTGGTGGAGCATAATCACACTCTGGTCCGGCAGGCGGCATGGTCCCGAACCCGGCTGCAGGAAGGAGATACCGTTGAACTGCTGACCTTTGTAGGAGGGGGATGACCATGGCGGACACACTCACACTGGGCAAAAGAGCGTTTCAAAGCCGCCTGCTTACCGGTACGGGTAAATTTTCATCCAATGAACAGATCGGCCCCATGCTTTCGGCCAGTGGCTCTGAAATCATTACTGTAGCACTGAGACGCGTGGATCTTCAGGCCCCGGCCCAAGACAATATCCTGGCCCATATCCCGAAACATGTAACCCTGCTGCCCAATACCTCCGGTGCCAGAAATGCCGAAGAAGCGGTCCGCATTGCCCGTATCGCCAGGGAAGCCGGGTGCGGTGATTTCATCAAAATCGAAGTGATCACGGACATGCAGTACCTGCTGCCGGACAATCACGAAACCCTGAAGGCCTGTGAAATACTGGCCAAAGAGGATTTCATCGTTCTGCCCTATGTGATGCCGGACATCACCATTTCCCGGCAGCTTCATGATGCAGGTGCCGCTGCGGTCATGCCGCTGGGATCCCCCATCGGATCCAACCGGGGGCTGGAGATGAAACCCATGATCCAGCGGATCATTGGGACCCGCCGGCTTCCGGTGATCGTGGATGCCGGGATCGGCCGTCCCTCCCAGGCCGCGGAAACCATGGAAATGGGCGCAGACGCGGTCCTGGTCAATACCGCCATTGCCACATCCCAGGACCCGGTCCAGGCGGGCAGGGCGTTTTCTCTGGCCGTCACTGCCGGACGGATGGCATACCTGGCCGGCATGGCCGGCCCAAGCCCTCATGCCCATGCGTCCTCACCTTTGACCGGATTTTTGCAGGAGTAGGCCCCATGTCGTTTTCCACATTGTCCAATGCCTGGCAATCTTTTGATTTTGAGGCCTGTTTCAATTCCATTCCCCCCGGTGATGTCCAGAACGTCCTGGACCGGGCCGGCCATCAAGCCGGCCTGGAACCCCGGGACCTGCTCACACTGCTGTCGCCGGCGGCCCGGGATTTTTTGGAACCCATGGCACAAATCGCCCGTGACCTGACCTGTCAGCACTTCGGCAGGACCATCGGCCTGTATGCACCGGTTTACATCTCAGACTTCTGCTGCAACCACTGCACCTACTGCGGATTCAACGCCCAAAATCGGTTTCCCCGAACCCGGCTGACCCTGGATGAAATCGACACGGAAGCCCGGGCCATTGCCGGCACCGGGATTCGTCATATCCTGATTCTCACCGGCGAATCCCCAGGCAAGACACCTTTATCCTATCTGAAAGAAACCTGCCGGATCATGACAAGGTATTTTTCCTCCATTGCCTTGGAGGTGTTTCCTATGGCTGAAACCGATTACCGGGAACTGAAACAGGCCGGGGCGGATTCCTTGACCGTGTACCAGGAAGTCTATGACAAAACCATCTATCAAACCGTTCATCCCAGAGGTCCCAAATCCGATTACACCTTTCGGCTGTTCACTCCGGAACGGGCCGCCGCCGCCGGTTTCAGGGCCGTGAACATCGGTCCTTTGTTCGGCCTGGGAGACCCGGCATCCGAGGCGTTTATGGCTGGACTTCACGCACGGTACCTGGAACAGACCTGCCCCGAAGTGGAAGTGTCCCTGTCCCTGCCCCGGATGACCCGGGCCGGAGGCGCCATCGCACCGAGACATCTGCTGTCGGATAGACAATTCGTCCAAACGCTTCTAGCCTGGCGGCTGTTCATCCCCCGGGTAGGGATCACTATCTCCACCCGGGAATCCGCCGCTTTCAGGGACCGTCTCATCCCTCTGGGGGTCACCAGGTACTCGGCCGGATCCAAAACCGATGTGGGGGGATATGCCGTGTATGCCGACCGGAACACGGTCCAGTTTGAAGTGACCGATGCACGTTCCGTGGATGAGGTGGCAGCCATGATTCGACACAGCGGGTACCAGCCGTGTTCAAAGACTGGGAGATATTCTGATATGAAAATCGGTATTGCCGGAGCCGGCGGCATCGGCTCCAATGTGGCCCGGCACCTGGCCCAGGCCGGCATGCCCCACCTGTTTCTGGTGGATTTTGACGAAGTGGCCCCTGGCAATCTGAACCGCCAGTTTTATTCGATCAACCAGGTGGGATGTCCCAAAGTGGACTGCCTGAAACAGAACCTGCTGAACATTCATCCAACCATGCGTGTGGAAACCTTGAATCTCCGGCTGAAACCTGGCAGCATGGCACGGATCTTCTCAGGCTGCGATGTGGTGGTGGAAGGCCTGGATGATCCGGCTGCCAAAAAGCAGCTGGTGGAAGCGCTTGCCCCATCCAGAACACCGGTGGTGTCAGCCTCCGGCATTGCCGGACATGACATGGATACCATTACCGTCCGGACCATCGGCAACTGCCATATGGTGGGGGATTTTTCCACGGATATCGCCCATGCCCCGCTCTTTCCCCCCAAAATTGCCATGATCGCCGCTCAAATGGCAAGGATTGTTCTGAGACTGCAAAAACCGATTTTTCCCACAGGCATTTACGGCATTCTGGGCGAGTCATTCTCTTTGGGCCGGTCCAATGTGACCACGGCCCAACTGCTGGTGGACAGCGGCATCAATATCCTTCAGTACCGGGAAAAAGCCGGGAAAAAGGATCGGAAAACGATGGTGGCAGAATGTGAAAAAATCAGGAAAATCACCGCAGACGCCCATGTGCCGTTTATTATCAACGATTTTCTGGATATAGCCATGATTACAGGTGCTGACGGAGTGCATATGGGCCAAACCGATCTGCCCATGCCGGCTGTGAAACAGCTGGCCCCCCATCTCTTGGCGGGCTGCTCCACCCACTCCCCAGCCCAGGCGGTCCAGGCAAAAGCGGACGGGGCCGACTACATCGGGGTCGGACCCCTGTTTGCCACCCGGACCAAAGAAGATGTGTGTGACCCTGTGGGACTGGACTACCTGGAACATGTCGCAACCCATGTGGATATTCCCTTTGTGGCCATCGGCGGGATCAAACGGCACAACCTGGCTCAAGTGGTGTCCCGGGGGGCAAAAACCGTGTGTCTGGTCACTGAGATCATCAGTGCAAATGATATCGGCAAACGGATACAGGAGATCAGACACATCATGGAAGCCTCTCATGACCCCGTCCGCTGCCCTGGACAAAAATATTCAAAATAGCCATGTTATTCATTCAGTCGGTTATGATATATATTCGGATATAAGTTACGTTCATTTGACTTTTCCAACACCACGAAGTTAACGGAGGAAAAGTGTCTTCGTTAACTTCGCGATCTTCGTGTCAAAATAATTTCGATGGCCTTGAAGGCCTGAAATTGATGGGTTGCGGATAGAATGAATTCACCGTGGTCTGCAACCGGCTTTTGAATTGAACACAGGCGGAGCTTTAAGGCTGCAGGGCAGCAGCACCTGGCATTTGCCACACACATGGGTGGTAGGTGCCATATCTTTGAATGTGGCCAGGGTGGCCAGATTTTCCTTAAGCCTTTCCCAGCACTTTTTCCGGTCAATGCCGGTTTCCGGGGACAGCGCCTCCACCGGACAGCGTTTCACACACATCAGACAATTTTGCCCGTTTTTATACAAGCAGAGTTCCTTTTCCTGCACCAGTGGGCTGTCACCCAGATCCGCCGCCGTGACCAGGCTGCCCAGGCGCCCGGCACACCCGGACGGGGTGATGAACTGGGCGTTCACCCCGAACCGCCCCAGCCCGGCAATATACCCCAGGTGTTTATGGGACCACCGTGCCATCAGTTTTTCGTGATCGAAATTATGGGTAGCCGGCACCAGGGCACAGGCGTATCCCCGGCCCTCCAGAAACTGCTGTAGGTGTTCACACAAACGATTGATCAGGGTATTGGTGGCCTGATAAGCCAGGCCCCAGTTCCGGCAGGGTCTGGCGCCATTATGGTTTTCTTTGGCCAGTGCTTTGTTGAACGGCACAAAAAACACGATCACAGTACGGCCGCCCGGCAGCAGCTCTTCGGGAAGGGCATGGTCCGGGGCCGCGATTTCCGGCAGAATCCTGAACCGATCATCTGCCACGGCAAAGGCAGCCAAGGGTTTTCGCCAGTAATCCGGCATCTGTTGTGTTTCCGAATAGCCCTGTACATAGGTTTCTATTAATTTTCTGATATCATCGGGTGCGATTGAATCCAGCATCATCCTTCCATCCTTCATCTGGGTTTATTATTTTTACAAAATACGACAAAAAGCGTGCTAAATGCAAAATATTTTTCTGATATCTGTCACCCGCCATAATGGCATTTTAAGTTGACAAAGACAAATGGGCTGTCCTATATGCAGCGAAGAATAAAAATTTGACGACCGTGCAAACCATTGATCAAACGGGGGTATTGGATGAAACCACACAACGTCTCTTTTCCACTGAAAATCCAGGCCGTCCTGTGTCAATTAATTGTCCTCCCCTTTTTTTTGACAAGCTGTAACACGGCTGTCGGCCCTGACTTTCAGTCACCGTCGCCCCGGTTACCCGAAACCTGGCAGGTTACTGAAACCGCAGACAACCTGTCGTCATTCGCACCCACGAAATTGCATGATGAATGGTGGCGCGTTTTCGATGATCCGGACCTGACCCGGCTGGTGTCAGATGTGAAAGAACAAAACAAGGATCTGGCGGCGGCAACGGCCCGCCTGGACAGCTATGCCGCAGCCTATGGCATGGCCCGGTCCGGCCTGATGCCCATGATCCATGCCCAGGGCGGCATCAGCCGGGAGCGGGAAAGCGAACGGGTCCGCAATCCCACCAGCCAGTCGGTCGCCGGTAATCCCACCTGGATGTACCGGGCCGGATTTGTAATGTCCTGGGAAATCGATATCTGGCACAAAATTCGCCGGAGCATGGAAGCGGCCCGGGCAGAGTGGGACGCATCCATCGAAGACCGGCGCAATCTTATGGTGATGCTCCAGGCCCAGGCAGCATCCGATTATATCCGGCTGCGCACGGCCCAGCAGCGGTATGCATTTGCACAGAAAAATGTGACACTCCAGAAAGAGACCTTGCAACTGGTTCAGGACCGGTTTGACGCCGGGTTGACCGGTGAGCTGGATGTGCACCAGGCAAAAATGAACCTGTCGTCCACCCGAGCCTGGCTGCCGGCCCTTAAAACCCAGCAGACCGAAGCCTTGAATGCACTGAGCCTGCTGACCGGGCGCCTGCCCGGCGAACTCAATCAATTTCTGACACCGAAATGGATTCCCATGGCATCCCCACTGCCCGAAATGCTGCCAGCCGAACTGGTGAGGAACCGCCCGGATATCCGTGCATCAGAACGCCTTCTGGCGGCCCAGACCGCCAGAATCGGTGTCGCCAGTGCGGATTTCTACCCGGCTCTGACCCTGGACGGCATGTTTTCCCTGACGTCCTCGGATTCCGGCGAATTTCTCTCGTCTAGTGCACAGAAACACCGCATTGGGCCTTCTTTCACCTGGCCCCTTTTTAACGGCGGACTAACCCGAAGCCGGGTTCAAATGGAAGAGGCCGCCACCCGGGCCGCCCTGGCCCGATATGAACAGACGGTACTCACCGCGTTCCGGGAATGCGAAGATGCTTTGGCCGCCTATATCAATGAAGGCGCCACTCTGGCTGCGCTGAATCAGGCGGTGGCTTCCACTCAAAAGTCGGTGAAATTGTCCCAGTCGCTGTATATCACGGGTCTTGTCAATTTCCAGAACGTTCTGGACATGCAGCGCCAGCTGGCAGCATCCCAGGATCAGCTGGCCCAGTCCATGGGTCAGTCCGCTGTCAGCCTGGTCGCTGTATACAAGGCGTTTGGGGGCGGATGGGAACCGGAATAACTCCTTTTTTGATTGACAGCAAACAGGATCTTATCCTATCTTGATTTTGGCATTGATCTCCTCTGTGGACAATAGAGGTTTTCAATGCCGAAACCATCCATCAAGGAGATCGTCTATGGCTGACAAACCCGCCGTCGGATGCAAGCGTCCCTCGGCCAAAGTAGAAAAACCTGAAGAAACCCCGCAAACTCAAACCCCTGTGGCACAAGGAGACCACCCCATGATCCAGATCGGCCAAAAAGCCCCGGATTTCACAGCCCCGGCTTACTTCAAAAAAGAATTTATATCTGTTAAACTATCGGATTACCTGGGAAAATGGATAGTCCTGTGTTTTTACCCCGGCGACTTCACTTTTGTCTGAGCCACTGAAATCTCGGCGGTCGCCGAGAAACATGCAGAATTTGAAGCCCTGGACGTTCAGGTACTGACCATGAGTGTTGACAGCATGTTTGTCCATAAAATGTGGGTGGACAAGGAACTGTCCAAAATGGTTACCGTCAAAACCGTCCCGTTTCCCATGCTGTCGGATGGCGGCGGAAACATCGGCAAAATTTACGGCGTGTATGACGAGGAGAACGGCGTGGACATCCGCGGCCGGTTTTTAATCGATCCGGACGGTGTTGTGCAGGCCTATGAAATGGTGGCGCCGCCGGTGGGACGTAATATCCATGAAACCCTGCGCCAGGTCCAGGCATTCCGGCTGGTCAGGGACGGCAAAGGCACCAAGGCGACGCCTTCGGGATGGAAACCCGGCAAAGCGGTTCTGGAACCCGGACCCGATCTGGTGGGCAATGTCTGGAAAGTGTGGACCGTAGACAACGCCTTTGATTGATTCTGAATCCGCCACAGGCAGCCCCGGGGCCCCTGTGGCGGACAGCATTGATCAGACCACGTCGCCGCCGCTGTTCATCAATGCGGACATACCGCCGTAAAGATACCCGATGCGGTGCAGGTGAACCGTCATCGTTTCATAGAGGCTTCATCCGTGGCGATCAGAATCAGCCGGGCCTCGGGCTCGATCGCCACGCCGATCCAGTTGGCGGCCTGTCTGGCAAACCCGGTATTGATGGATCCGGGAATATGCTCCTTCAGAATGCGGCTGTATCCCGGGTATCCAGAACCATGACCCTTTTTTCAATCTGGGCCTTGACCTGGGCCGGGTGCAAAAAAAGGCCCAAGGGGTCCCGGTGCGGGATTTGAGTTCCTGGTTTCCGCCGACATGGTCCGCGTGAAGATGGGTTTCAAAAATCCGGGTGATCTCCATCACGTTTTTGCGGGCCGGCTCAATATACCCCTGCACATCCCTTTACGGATCCACCACACAGGCCACTTTTGCGCCGGGGAACCCGATGACTGAGGAAAGGCATCTCCATTTTTCCAACTGTCATCTGCTTGAAATACATAAACATATTTCCTCTCTGCATTGTGAATCACATGAATCCAACTGCTGGAAAAAAAATATCATAGGAATGTATTCTTTCAAACATGGTTGGCTCTTTTTTAAGAACCGTTAAGGATTCCCGTCTGTTTGTTTATCTTCTGAGGTATATTTTTCCAAGAAACTGTTTGAAATTTCGGCCGGATTCGCTATAAAATAGCTTTCTACCTCATGACTCGGACCAAAAGTGGAGATATTTGGAGGAACATAATGACGCTGGGGCGGGCAAAAAACTTTTTTTTCTGAAATGATGACCTATGCCGGTATCCAGGTAAACGGAAACCGGCCGTTTGATATCCGTATCCGTGACGATCGATTTTATCAAAGGCTGGCGGCTTCTCCGACCCTGGGGTTGGGGGAATCCTACATGAATGGCTGGTGGGAATGTTCGGCTGTTGATGCGTTCATAAACAAAGTGCTTCGGGCTGATCTTCCCGCCAAAATCAAACAGGACCGTATCGCCGCACGAAACGCCCTTCTGGCGAGAATTTTCAATCTCCAGACCGGCAAACGCGCCTTTAAAGTGGGCCAGCATCATTATGACATCGGCAATGACCTTTACCAGGCGATGCTGGATCCGCGGATGCAGTATACCTGCGGATACTGGAAAAATTCCCGGAACCTGGACGAGGCCCAGGAATCCAAACTGGAGCTGATCTGCCGGAAACTGGCCCTGACTCCGGGAATGACCGTTCTGGAACTCGGATGCGGATTCGGCGGATTTGCCCGGTATGCCGCGGAAAAATACCAGGCTTCGGTGACGGGATTCACGGTATCAAACAAACAGGCCCAGTTCGGCAGAGAATACTGTAAAGGACTGCCCGTGGATATCCGGCTGGACGACTACCGCAATTCCAAGGGCACGTATGACCGGGTCGTATCCATCGGCCTCATGGAGCATGTTGGAATTAAAAATTACCGCACCTATATGGAACTGACCCACAAACGGCTTAAAAAGGACGGAATCGCGTTCGTGCATACCATCGGAGGGAATGTCACCACCAAGATCTGCAACCCCTGGACCGCCAAATACATTTTTCCCAATTCTGTACTGCCGTCCATTTCAGCACTGGGAACGGCCATGGAAGGGCTGTTTGTCATGGAAGACTGGCATAATTTCGGTGAAGACTATGACAAAACCCTGATGGCCTGGTACAAAAATTTCAAAGCCGCATGGCCCCGGCTCAAAGACCGGTATGGAGACAGATTTTACCGGATGTGGGAATATTACCTGCTCAGCTCTGCCGGGGGGTTCCGGGCACGGTCCATGCAACTGTGGCAGATCGTTCTGACCCGTCCCGGCCTGCCGAAACCGGACTGCCGGATTTCATGAGATCTGCCATGGCCTATTCAGATGTAGTCATCGTGGGCGGAGGCCCGGCAGGGTCTGCCTGCGCAGCCCATCTCAAAAAAATGGAATGGATGTCATCATTCTGGATAAACAGAGATTTCCCAGGAAAAAACTGTGCGCCGGATGGATCTCACCTGATGTGTTCAACGACCTTGAATGCCCCCTTGAGTCCTATCCTCAAGCATTGACCCGGATCCGCCGGATTCACTTCCACTTGTTCGGAATCCCTCTGCCGGTGAAAACACACCAGTATGCGGTCCGCCGTATCGAGTTCGACCATTGGCTGATCCAAAGATCCGGGGTGCGGGTGCACACCCATAAGGTGGAAAAGATCCATAAGGACCGGTCCCGGTACATCATCGATGATCGGTTTGAATGCCGCTGCCTGGTTGGGGCCGGCGGCACCCATTGCCCGGTTCACCGCGCCTTTGTGCCCCCGTTGCCGGTCCGGTCTGAACACGCCCGGATATCTGCGGTGGAAATGGAATTTCCGGGCCACCGGCGAATCCGGGAATGCCACATCTGGTATCTGGAAAACGGCCTGCCGGGATATGCCTGGTATCTGCCCAAAAAGGGCGGATGGATCAACATCGGTATCGGCGGCAAACAGCACCGCCTAACCGCCCGGGGAACCACCATCATGGATCACTGGCGCAGGTTTGTCCGCCGCCTGATGGACAGAGGGTTTCTGGACCGGAATCCCGGGAACCCAGCCGGGCATACCTATTATCTGCGGCATGACCCGGCCGGTACCACGCCGGACAATGTATTTGTCATCGGCGATGCCGCCGGCCTGTCCACCCTGGATATGGGGGAAGGCATCCATGCCGCGGTCCAGAGTGGAATTGCTGCGGCTGACGCCATCATTTCCGGCCGTCCGGTGCAAACGACCCATATTTCCCGATTCAGTTTGCCTGGCCTGGTGAGCGCCGGATTCCGTTTCGCTTAACCTTTGGTCCAGAGAATTGCCTTGCGCTTCTCCGGAATTTGCTGCTGAAGATCATCGAGTTTGCCAAAGGTCAAGATGCTGGCCATGCAGTGCTTGACACACGCGGGCGCCAGGCCCTGCTTCACCCTTCCCGCACAAAACACGCACGCTCTGGTAAACGTGGGAATATAGGTAATAAACAGCTGGTCATTGGGGAGCCGATGGATAAACTCCTTGACTTCCACCCCGCCCACCCGGCCCGAAGGTCGGTGATATTCCTGTTTGCAGGCCACCTCACAGCTTTTGCACCCGGTGCAGTATTCATAATCGATGAGCATTGCATATTCTGACATGATCCCTATCCTTTCGCCTTGTATACCCGGCACAACATGCTTTTGATGGGTGCTCCCAGCCCGCCTTTACCTTCATTGGACATGGGGATGAGCTGATTGACGTTGACATCCCATACCCCGAACAGAGAGGGCTCGGCCCCCTCTTTTTCCGGAAACCACCAGCCATGTTCGGCCATGACCACATCCGGATGGATGATCGGTGTCGTCAGAGCCGTGACCGTGATCTTGCCCAGCCAGTTTTCCACGCACACTTTTTCCCCATTGCCGATGCCCAATTTTTCCGCGGTATCGGGATGAATTTCCAGTACCGGCTCTTTCTGCTGTTCTCTTAACCAGGGAATCTGCCGGTGTTCCGAATGAAAATAGGACCCCATTCGGCGGCCGGTACACAGGATCAATGGATATTCCTTGAAAAGATCCGGGGTGCTGACCGGGCTGTATGGGGGTTCTTCATGATACGGCAGGGGAGCAAGCCCCCATTTTTCAAGCCATGAAGAAAACAGTTCGATTTTTCCGGAAGGGGTTCTGAATCCTTGATTGCCGTCCGGCCGCAGCAGTCCTTTTTCATACCGGACATAGGGTTTGCTGGGGTGACCGTCCGGTGGCATGATCCAGGTTTTCTCCTGCAGTTCTTTGTAAGTCATGCCTGCAGATGCCAGCAGGCTGTCAAACAGATCCCGGGTGGAATCATAGGGAAAATCCGGCATGAACCGCTTGCACAGTTCCAGATTGATTTCGATGTCAGATTTGCATTCCGCCACCTCCACGGTTTTTTGATGGCCTGGAGCGGCACCCACCAGGCCTTGAGCGAATCTTTTTCCAGAAAACTGGCGGCGGGCAGAATCACATCGCACAGCATGGCTGTCGGTGTCATAAACAGATCCACGCATACCGTGAAATCCAGTTTTTTGATGGCATCCCGCCACTTGCGGGGTTCCATGCCGGTACAGGCCAGAGGGTTGGCGGTTTGGATCCACATGCCCTTGATTTCATAAGGATCACCGGTAAAAATCTGCTCCAACACCTTGTCCGGCTGGGCCCAGGCCCTGAAATCCCGGATTGGGCCATACTCGTTCATTCCGATCCGCTTTTTGGCCACCTCATCGGGCAGACTTAGAATCGCGCCGCCGGAATGGTAGGGATAAGTGACCACATCACAGGCATATCTGGCAATGGCGTTGCCACCGGGAATATCCAGGTTCCCGGTCAGGCACCACAGATGATTGATGGCCTGGGACGTGGGAATGGTTGAGGGAATGGTATCGATGGGAAGTCCCCAATGCAGGGCTGATGGGGCACTTTTCGCATACATCCTGGCCCCTTCAACGATTTTGTCCGCCGGCACCCAGGTGATGTCGGACACCTTTTCAGGCGTGTAGGCGGCCGCGTTCTCCTGATACAGGGTCCAGACGGTTTTGACGGCTGCTGGGGACCCGTCCGTCAGGGTCACACTGAATTCGCCGGTCAGCGACGGTACTATGCCGGATCGCTTGTATGACTGATCTTTTGAATTCCACACCACAAATTCACCTAAACCTGCATCATGCACCACGAAATTCTCATTTGATCCGCCGGTCCGGATATGGCTTTCCCGCAGCAGCAAAGGGCCTTCATCCTTTTCCATGACCAGAAACGGCGCATTGGTCCATTTTTCCACAAACGCCTGATCCCAGAGGTTTTCCTTAAGAATCACATGGATGAATCCCAGGGCCAGGGCCGCATCAGTGCCCGGCCGCAGCTGGAGCCACAGTTTAGCCCGGGAGGCGATCCAAGTGCACCGGGGATCGATCACCAGCAGCTGGGTACCTCTTTTCATCAAGTCCACATACCAGTGCCCAAAAAACCGTCCGGACAGGTGGCAGGCAGGTTCTGCCCCCAGATGGTCACGGTCTCCGGAATCTGGTACCCGGGATCATCATACCGTTTCTCATGCCACTGGGACGCGTCCACTACGGCAAAATCCCCCTGGGTGATGGACATCATCATCAACCGGGGCGTGTAGCAGGAGATTCCGGAAAGCCCGAACATCCAGTTGGGACTGCCATAGGCGTAAGCCAGCATGGAGATCCATCCCCCAATGTCCCGGCCCGTGCCTGGTGAAAGATCACTGATTCAGGACCGAAATTTTCCCGGATTTTTTTCATTTTTTCTTCGATCAGGTCAAAGGCCTCGTCCCAGGAGATGGATTCAAATTTTCCCTCCCCTTTTCTTCCGACCCGCTTCAACGGGGTTTTCAGGCGGTCCGGATGATACATGTACTGGGTCATGGACAGGCAACGGGAACACAGCCGTCCCTGGTTCCAGGGATGATCCGGGTCCCCTTCCACCTTGACGACCCGGTTGTCCTTGACATGGACCAAGACCCCGCAGCCCCCGTGACACCCCGGTCCCGGCGACCATGTGGTGGTTTTGACAATCTCAACCCCATCTTTCAGGCTCATAAACTCCTCCTTTGTTTATTCTGATGCACCGGCCTGCCGGGAAATCCACCGGCCCATGGCCGCAACCCTTTTTCCCATGGCCGGTATTTCATCTTCTCCGAACATCCCCGCCAGCACCACGCCCGCGAAAACCGCATTCCGGTGATCGAACACCGGGGCCGCCACCGCACGTATCCCGGCCGTCATGGATTCATTGTCCACAGCATATCCATTTTCCCGGCACTGAACAAATTCCGATTCCAGCCGCGCCCTGTCCACCCGGGCGTCTTCGCCGTAAAACAGCAGCTGCGATGATGCCAGTATCCTTTCTCTGATGCCTTTATCCATCGCTGCCACAATGGCTTTGCCATGGGCCCCGTGGGTGATGTGAAAACACTGATTCTGGCGAATGGTCAAAGACACCATCGCATTGCCGTCATATTTACCGACCACGTAAAACCGATCGCTGGATACGATTCCCAGCAGGACCGTGCAGGCGGTTTCCCGGGCCAGGGCTTGAAGATGGGTCCTGGCAGCCGCATGGATATCTATATCATCAATCGCCCTGGCTCCCAATGGGATAACGGCAGGACCCAGTGAATAGGTCTTGCTGTTTTCATCCCGGGTGACAAATCCGTATTCGCCTAATGAATTCAAAATGGAATACCCTTTGCTTTTGTGAATGCCGATGGCCTCACAAATCCGGGTCAGGGTCGTGTCCGTTCCCGATTGACTGCCCAGATACAGCAACAGCTGGGCCGCCTGACTCACTGCCGGTGACACCGGCCTGTCAGACATGATTTTGTTTTTTTTATCCATCCAGCCCCTCTGCCCCCTGACCCAGATATTTATTCTATATACAGAATTTAATTCGCTATATAGAATAAATGTCCCGGTCCTGTCAAGTCCATTCATGCTAAAAAGCCACTTGCCTGATTTTGGCCTTATATGGCAGGAAAGTGCTAAGAGGGCCGGTCCCGGTATATCATCGATGACCGGGTTGAATACCGGCGGCAGGGCTTCATTCACCCTGGACTTTCTGCGACAGAAGACCCTTTCGGCCGCTTAGCCCCCCGATTGATTACAATTTTTCCTGGGTGCTGCCGGTTAATTAAGACAAAGGTCCTCTCTGTCCGCCATTTCTGGCACAATTTATGCAAAAATTTTTATAACTATTTATTTCATTGACAGCAGGAAAATTATGACCAGACCCCGCGGCAAAAAAATCCGGCACCAAGTCAAAGAGATCCTAACCCACCCGGACCGGGGAACAGCACTGGGACGGCTGATCCAATTTCCGGAAAATCAATTGAAAGGGCATCTGTTTTCCCATTTTTACAACCCGGACGCGCTGATCCGGTTCCGCAGCGTGACGGCCATGGGCCATCTTGGATATCGACTGGCACAAACCCACATGGAAAGGGCCCGGGACCTGATGCGGCGGATTCTATGGAATCTCAATGATGAGTCCGGCGGCATCGGCTGGGGTTCGGCTGAAGCCATGGGGGAACTTCTGAGCCGGCATCCGGGCCTGGCCGCAGAATTTGACTCCATTTTGTTTTCATTTCTGGATCCCAGAGCCAATTTTATTGACAATCCCGATCTTCAGCAGGGCATTTTGTGGGGGATCGGCACCTATACGGCTGCCGCACCCGACAAATTCACCGCCCACAGGTCCGCTTTGATCCTTCCGTTTCTGAAAGACTCAGATCCGGTAAAACGGGGATATGCCGTCCGGGTATCGGCCAATGCCGGAGGGGCGGCGCCGGACATGCTGCCGGAAAATCTGTCAGCGGACCGGTCGGAAATCGACCTGTACACGGGATGGGATTTCAAGACCGTTCGTATCTGCGACCTGGTTCTGAAAGCAACCCGAAAAAGAGATTTGACTGGATGACTGACAAAAATGTGATAAAAATATCGCCCGCACCATTGATCTGGCCAAAGAAATGATCGACCTGGCACACCTGGGATATGATCACCATGAAGACCCCGGATGCGGGGTGCTTTACGGCATTCTGCTGGACTCCGGGTACCGGATTCTGGATCTGGCGTTAAAAGAAAAACAGGCGCATATCAACAAAGGGTGGTGGTATAATACCGTAAAGGATGATGAACAGCCATGAAACGACCGGCCATTGACCTGGGCTCCTGCATTTTGTGTGAAATCTGTGTGGAGGTGGCCCCGCATGCCTTTGAAATCAATGATTCCGGCTTTGTCCAGATCCGGGAGCTTGATGACTACGAGGATGAAGCTATTTATGAGGCCGTGAAAAACTGTCCCAAGGACTGTATTGCCTGGGAAGAGGATTGAACCGCTCTTCCCTGGAAACCAAAAAAATCATTGCGATTGATACATAAACGTGTCATTTAAGGCATCAGATGTGTGCCATATGAACCTTTTTGCCGCCAAAGATGACATGTTATGACAAACCCTGCCCACAGCCTGCTTGACCGGGACAACCTGAATCTGGTGCTGGACAATCTCAAACAGGGCGTCATCGCCCACACACCAAAACGAATTATCACGGTATTCAACAAAGAAGCAGAGAAAATCACCGGATACACCAAACAGGAAGTGCTGGGAAAGGACTGCCATCAGATATTCGGATCCCCTTTCTGCGGCACCAAATGTTCATTCTGCAATGATATCCCTGATTTTTTTCTGACACCAAAGAATATCCGATCAATTTTGTCACCCGCGAAGGGGATACCCGGCATCTGGAAATGAGCGTTTCACCAGTTATCGACAATCAGGGAGAGTTCAAAGGCGTCATTGCATCATTCCGGGATCTGACTGATTCCATCAACCTGTCTTTGAAAGCGGAAACCCTGTCCAATTTCAACGGCATTATCGGTAAAGACCGCACCATGCAGGAGATTTTCCAACAGATCCGGGATGTGGCGTTGTACAGTTATCCCGTGCATGTGTCCGGTGAAACCGGTACCGGCAAGGAACGGGTGGCCAACGCGATTCATGATATCTCCGCCTATGGGAACGGCGCATTTGTGCCGGTGAACTGCGGCGCCATTCCGGAAGGCATTGTGGAAAGCGAGCTGTTCGGGCATGTCAAAGGCGCTTTCACAGGGGCGGTCAAGGAAAGAAAAGGACGGTTTGAACTGGCGCACCAGGGCACCCTGTTTCTGGATGAAGTCACGGAGCTGCCCTTGAAGATCCAGGTGAAGCTGCTGCGGTTTCTTCAGGAAGGCACCTTTGAAAAGGTGGGCGGAGAAAAAAGGGCATCCGTGGACGTCCGTATTATTTCCGCTGCCAACAAATCCCTGAAAGAAGAGGTCCGGTCCGGCCGGTTCAGAGAAGACCTGTATTACCGGCTCAACGTCATTCCCATTCATTTGCCCCCGCTGCGGAAGCGCAAAAACGACATCCCTTTGCTGGCAGCCCATTTTCTCAAACAGGCGGAACAGGAAAACAATGCATCCATGCCGGTCCTTTCCGGTGAAACCCTGAATCGGCTGCTGGATTACGACTGGCCCGGCAATGTCCGGGAATTAAAAAACGTGATCCAGTTTTCCGTAGTGCGGTGCCGGGGCAGACAGATCCTGCCCTCAGACCTGCCTCCGGAGGTCACCCGGGGATCCGGTCTGCCCCTGTCCCCTTTGACCGCTTTGTCCCCGGACCATCAGCCTGATTTGGTTCCCGAATCCGGACCCGTCAAAGGCAGGCTGGATACCACCTCGGTCAAGGCGGCGTTGACCAGAACCGGGGGAAACAAATCCAAGGCAGCCCGGGTTCTCGGAATCGGCCGGGCCACCTTGTATCGGTTCTTGAACAATAATCAGGATGCCAGGGAATTCAGTGAGCGGTTCTGACATCAGGTTCGGCATCAGGATTCATTCATCCGATCCCGATATCCGTTCCAACTGTCAATTCAGACGTCAATGCCCGAACACCAGTCCCTGTCCGGTATCATCCACTGTAAAGCGGATTGTCTCTCCTTTGACAAACTCCCCCTTTAACAGGGACAGAGACAGCGGATTCTCGATCTCCCGCTGAATGACCCGTTTCAAGGGACGGGCTCCGAAACTAGGATCATATCCTTTTTTCGCCAGATAGCCCATGGCAGCGTCATCCAGTTCAATGGTCAGACCCCGGTCTGACAAACGCCGGTTGAGATGTCTCATCTGGATACCGGCAATATGTCCAATATGTTCCCGGTCCAATGCGTGGAACGTGATGATTTCATCGATCCGGTTCAGGAATTCGGGACGGAATACCTCTTTCAGCGCCCGGGAGACACCCTGGTCCAGCTCCTCTTTGGAAAATCCGCCGCCTGAACCCGCATCCTGAAGAAACCGGGATCCCACGTTCGAGGTCATGATGATAATGGTATTTCTGAAATCAACGGTCCGGCCGTGCCCGTCAGTCATTCGGCCATCATCCAGCACCTGGAGCAGGATGTTGAACACATCCGGATGGGCTTTCTCGATCTCGTCGAACAGCAGCACGGAATAGGGCCTACGTCTCACGGTTTCGGTCAGAAAACCACCTTCATCATATCCCACATATCCGGGAGGAGCGCCGATGAGCCTGGCTACGGAATGTTTTTCCATGTATTCGGACATGTCCAAACGCACCATGGCCTGCTGGCTGTCAAACATGAACTCGGCCAAAGATTTGGCCAGCTCGGTCTTGCCCACCCCGGTGGGCCCCATGAAAATGAACGTTCCGATGGGCCGGTCTTCGGGAGACAGTCCGGACCGGGCCCGCCGCACCGCATTGGAAACTGCATCAATGGCCTGGGACTGGCCGATGACCCGGCGTTTAATATAATCCTCCATGTGCACCAGTTTTTCCTGTTCCGCCTCCAGCATCTTGGATACCGGGATACCGGTCCAGGCAGACACCACTTCCGCCACATCGGTTTCATCCACATCTTCCTTGAGCATCCGGCTGGTCTGCTGCAGGTCACCCAGTTCTTTCTTTTTATCTTCCAGGTCCCGCTGCAGCTGGATCATGGTGCCGTACCGGATCTGGGCGACTTTTTCCAGATCACCAGCGCGTTCCGCCACCTGGGCTTCGGTCTGGTTCCTGTCCAGCTCCTCGCGGATCCCAGAAATCTGCTGAATCAGACTTTTCTCATTGTCCCAGTGCATTTTCATGGGCCCAATCTCCTCGGACATGGCGGCAATTTCCCTTTCCAGCTTTTCCAGACGCTCTTTTGACGCCGGATCCTTTTCCTTAAGCAGGGCCTGGCGTTCAATTTGTGCCTGGGTGATTTTGCGCTGCACCTCGTCAATGGCCCTGGGCATGGAATCGATCTCGATACGCAGTCTGGATGAACATTCATCGATTAAATCCACAGCTTTGTCCGGCAAAAACCGGTCCGCGATATATCGGTTGGACAAAATCGCCGCCGCCACCAGGGCGGAGTCTTTGATGCGGATTCCGTGATGCACCTCATATTTTTCCTTAAGTCCCCGAAGAATGGAGATGGTGTCCGTCACACTGGGTTCCTTGGCCATAACCGGCTGAAACCGCCGCTCCAGGGCAGCATCCTTTTCAATATATTTGCGGTATTCGTTCAACGTGGTGGCTCCCACACACCGCAGGGCTCCCCGGGCCAGGGCCGGCTTGAGCATGTTGGACGCATCCACAGACCCTTCGGATGCCCCGGCACCGACCACCGTGTGCAATTCGTCGATGAACAGAACGATCTCACCTTCAGCCGTTTCCACCTCCTTGAGCACCGCTTTGAGCCGTTCCTCAAACTCTCCCCGGAATTTAGCGCCGGCCAGCAATGCACCCATGTCCAGGGCCACCACCCGGCGGTTCTTCAGGGAATCGGACACGTCTCCTTCCACGATGCGCTGTGCCAAACCTTCCACAATGGCGGTCTTTCCCACACCGGGCTCACCAATGAGCACAGGATTGTTCTTGCGCCGCCGGGACAGCACCTGAACGATTCTCCGGATCTCCTCATCTCTGCCGATCACAGGATCCAGTTTGCCGGTGCGGGCCAGCTGGGTCAGGTCCCGGCCGTATTTTTCCAAGGCCTGGTACTGCTCCTCCGGATTCTGGTCGGTCACGCTCTGGTTGCCCCGAATGTCTTTCAATACGGACAAAATGGCATCTCTTGTCACGCCCTGACGGGTCAGTATCTCCCCGGATTTTCCTTTGACACCGGCCAGGGCCTGCAGCAAATGCTCCAGGCTGACATACTGATCTTTCATCTTGTCCGCTTCTTTGAATGCGGTATCGAGCACCTGCTGACTGTCCCGGGACAAATAGATATCCGCCGGATTGGACACTTGGGGCAAATTTTCCACCGCTTTTTTCACTTCTGCCGTTACAGCGGACATATCTGCCCCGATTTTTTTCAGAATCGCGGCCCCAACCCCTTCCCGGTCCGACAATAGCCTGTTCAACAAATGTATCGGCTCAATAGCGGTATGATTTTTCCGCCGAGCCAGCTCGTGTGCGGACTGTAACAGTTCCTGGGATTTCATGGTCAATTTATCCAGTTTCATAAATTACCTCAAGCTCCTTTCATTATTAATTCTAATTTTGATCATAAAGTAATGCCACAAATATATTCGTCAACCAGATCCGTGTAATTTTCAGCCCCGAACAGATTTCTTCGTTGACACCCACCACTCTGTGGTATATGTTTTTGAATATTAAAGCTATCCGGTGTGAAAAACCCGGTTTTATGAACCGATTTCAAGGATGAACATGGATCCTGCCAATTTCAAACACCTGCGGACCCGGCTGAGTAAGACCCAGAAAGAGCTGGCACAGCTGATGGGAATATCCATCAAGGCGATTCACAGTTATGAACAGGGCTGGCGAAAGATTCCTCATCATGTGGAACGTCAGGCCCTGTTTCTACTTTACAAGTCCTTGAATCCGGATCCGGATACCCGGAAATGCTGGGATATCAACGAGTGTTCGGGCACCCGCCTGGAAAACTGTCCGGCATGGGAATTCAAATCCGGTGATTTATGCTGGTTCATCAATGGCACCCGGTGTAATGGAAAACCTTATCAGTCCTGGGCGGAAAAAATGGAGGCCTGCCGGAAATGCCCGGTTTTCATTCAGTTTTTCGAACCAGACAAAGGAAGAATAGACAATGAATGATCTATTGCAAACCCCTTTAGTATGCCGAATCAGCGGCACTCATGTCCCTGATCCGCGCAGATCTTTGCCGGAAGCCATTGAAGAAATCATCCAAGCCTTAGATGATGACACCTGTTTTGCCCATATCGGGGATGAACCCATTCATTTTTCCATCTCTGTGAGGGACATGATAGAAAAATTCCGGGAGGTGCTCTTTCCCGGATATTTCTCCAGGGAAAAAGTGGACTCAGCCAACCTGATCTACCATATGGGACAGTCGATTTCCCAGCTGTACGACATCTTATCTGAACAGATCATTCATGTGCTTCGCCACGACTGCCACCGGTATGACCTGGCTTGCACAGAATGCGAACCCCGGGGGCACGAAGCAGCGTTGACACTGATCAAAGCGATCCCGGATCTGCGCCGGGAACTGGCCGGGGATGTCAACGGGGCCTATGCCGGTGATCCGGCGGCCAAAAGCCACGATGAAGTGATTTTTTCCTATCCCGGCCTGTATGCCACCATGGTGTACCGGATTGCTCACCGGCTCTACAAACTTAATATTCCCCAGCTGCCGCGAATCATGTCCGAGCAGGCCCATAGTCTGACCGGCATCGATATTCATCCCGGTGCCACCATCGGACGGCGGTTTGTCATCGATCACGGCACCGGCATTGTGATCGGTGAAACTTCAAAAATCGGCGACAATGTCCGGATTTATCAGAACGTCACCATCGGTGCCCTGTCCCTTCCCCCGGATGCCGGAGAAAAACTCAGAGGGGCCAAACGCCATCCCACCATTGAGGATGACGTAATTGTCTATTCCGGGGCCACGATTTTAGGCGGGGATACCGTGATCGGAGCCCGGTCCGTGGTGGGCGGCAACGTGTGGCTCACTTCCTCCATCCCGCCGGATACCAAAGTGTTCATGGAATCCCCCAAACTGGTTTACAAACACCCGCCCTCACACAAGGAACCTCAAAATGAAAAAACTGCCTGATATCACCGCAGCCTGCGGCAACACCCCCCTGGTCTATCTACAAAAAGCCAGCCAGGACAGTGGGGCGGAAATCTTTGGAAAACTGGAATATTTCAATCCGCTGTCCTCGGTCAAGGACCGCATCGGTCTGGCCATGATCAATCAGGGCCAGGAAACCGGAAAAATCAATCTGGACACGGTGATCGTTGAACCCACCTCCGGCAACACCGGCATCGCCCTGGCATTCGTGTGCCGGGTCAAGGGGCTGAAACTGATTCTGACCATGCCCGAGACCATGAGTATCGAGCGCCGGAAGCTGCTGGCCCACTTAGGGGCGCAGCTACACCTAACGCCCGGGGAAAAAGGGATGAAAGGGGCCATCGAAGCGGCCCGGAACATAGTAAATACAACCGGCAACGCCTGGATGCCGGACCAGTTCTCCAATCCGGCCAACCCGGCGATCCACCGCACCACCACGGGCCCGGAGATTTGGGATGCCCTGGATGGGAACATTGACATCTTTGTGGCAGGGGTGGGCACGGGGGGCACCATTACCGGGGTGTCGGAAATGATTAAGACGAAAAATCCCCGTCTGATATCCGTGGCGGTGGAACCGAAGGCTTCCCCTGTATTGTCCGGGGGCAGCCCGGGACCCCACAAGATTCAGGGCATCGGGGCCGGTTTTGTCCCCGCCAACCTGAACCGGGACATCATCGATAAAGTCGTCCCGGTTTCCGAAGACCAGGCCTTTAAAGGGGCAAAAGAACTGGCACAAGCTTACGGCCTGTTGTGCGGCATCTCTTCAGGCGCCAATTTTCATGCAGCCAAACTGACGGCCGCCCGGCATCCGGGCAAAACCGTGGTGTTCATCGTGTGCGATACCGGCGAACGCTACATCTCCACTCCCCTGTTCCAGGCGTGATACTTGTCGTTTGCCCCGTTGCCAGAGCACCTGTGTGAGACCCCCAAGCGGACAGATTCATGACAGGGCTGCCGACAGAGGATATGGAACACGTCTCGGCCGGATGATCCTCCCCACCGGAGGCGGCACTCTTCCATCTTCTTTTATCTTGTCAAAACCCCGGAGGTACAGCCCATCCATGTCAGATTCACCCGCCGGGAACCGGGGACAGTGGCCAGAAAACCAGAATCAGCGGCACCGCCACCAGGAGCACGATGATGGACAACGGCAGTCCCAGGCGCCAGTAATCCCCGAACTGGTAGCCGCCCGGCCCCATGACAAGGGCATTGGACTGGTGGCCCACCGGCGTGAGAAACGCGCATGAAGCGCCCACGGCCACGGCCATCAAAAACGGATCCGAAGAAAGCCCCATCTCTCTTGCCAGCGTCATGGCAATGGGTGCCATCAAAACTGCGGCTGCCGCATTGTTCACCACATTGGACAACAGCATGGTGCCGGCCAGCAGTACGGCCAGGGTTCCGGTACTGGAAAAAAACTGGACAGCAGTAGCAGTTTTTCGGCGATCAGTGCGGCACCGCCGGAACTTTCCAGGGCATGGCCCAAAGGAAACATGGCCCCGAGCAGCACGATCACGGGCCAGTCAATGTGCTCGTAAATTTCTCCTAGAGGCACGACCCCGGCCAGGACCATGATCACGGCCGCTGTCACAAACGCGATCTGAACCGGCAATACACCTGTGGCGGACAAGACCATGGCGGTTCCGAAGATGCCTACGGACAACGCCACTTTTTTCGGCCGGCCGATATGGATTTCCCGTTCAGCCAGAGGCAGACATTGAAACTTTTTGACCACGGTCTGCAAAGCCTCATCCGTGCCCTGGAACAAAAGGATATCCCCGGTCATAAATTTGGTCTGACTCAGGGGCTGGTTAATCCGCCGACCCCGTCGCGCAATGGCCAGCAGGTTGACTCCGTAAAGCCTTCGAAGATAAAGCCCGGCCGACGTTTTACCCGGCAGTGTGGATTCCGTGGTGATCACCGCTTCCATCAGCCGGATATCCTTGGATCCCAGGATGGCCCGACAGTCTCCCTTACACTCGGCCAGTTCCAGCCCCAGTCCGTCCATCAAAGATTTGAGATCATCCGGTGCCGCTTCTACCATCAGCACATCGCCGGATTCCAGAATTTCGTACCAGGACGGGGCCGGTTTGTGAACCTCTTTTCGAGTCAGGCTCACCACAGTGGCTTCGGTCTCCTTTTCCATAGCGGTAGTCAGATGAAAAATGGTCTGTCCCACAAATTTCGACCCCTCCGGAATGATGACCTCAGTGATATAGTTTTCTATTTCAAACAGCTCGTCAGGGGATGACTGGGCTTCCCGTTTGGGGGTCAGGCGCCAGCCGAACAGGGAAATGAACACCAAGCCGCTCAGGGCAACGCCGAGTCCCACCGGTGCGAAATCAAACATGCCGAAAGCAGGCAGCCCGGTGTCAACCCGGTACAACGCGATGATGATGTTGGGGGGGGTGCCGATCAGTGTAATCAGTCCTCCCAGCAGGGAACCGAAAGCCAGAGGCATGAGCAGTAACGAAGGGGATCGGCCACTTTTGCGGGACATCCAGATGGCCACCGGCATCAGCAAGGCCAGAGCCCCGACATTGTTCATTACGCTGGAGCAGATCACCACCAGTCCGGCCAGGGCCGTCACCTGAAGGGTTGGAACGGTTCCCACTTTTGCCATATGCCGGGACAAGAGATCCACGGCACCGGCGTTGAACAGTCCCCGGCTCAGGACCAGCACCGCTGCCACCGTAATGACCGCCGGGTGCCCGAATCCCAGAAACACCTGATCCATGGGAACCAGGCCGAAGACAGACACCATCAGAAGCGCCGTCAGCGCCACCAGGTCATATCTGACCTTTCCCCAGACAAACAGCACCAGGGTCATTAAAAGGATGCCGAATACCAGGGCCTGGTCCGTTGTCATGATCTTTTTACCACTTTGCCGTCTTTCCAGAAGGGTGACATGGCCCTGAGCGTTTCTATGGCCGGAACCATGGTATTCACGATATGATCCATTTCTTCTTTGGTGTTGAAATGAGACAGGGAAAACCGGATGGTACCGTGAGCCGACTTAAACGGTACTTTCATGGCCATAAGCACATGGGACGGATCCAGGGAACCGGAGGTGCAGGCAGATCCGGACGACGCACAGATGCCTTCCCTGTCCAGCATCAGCAGAATTGATTCGCCTTCCACTGCATCAAATCCGATGGACAGGGTATTGGGCAGCCGTTTTTCCGGATCCCCGTTCACCGAAACACCGGGAATCTTTTCCAGCAGATGGTTCTGCAGATAATTCCGCAGTTCTTTCACCTGGGTGTCCATGACCGGCAGATGCTTAGCCGCCAGTTCGCAGGCTTTTCCCAGACCGATGATGGATACCGTGTTTTCCGTACCGCCCCGACGACCCTTTTCCTGATGTCCGCCGATGAGGTAGGGGTGAAATTTGATTCCTTTTTTTACGTACAGCACACCGACGCCTTTGGGTGCGTGAATTTTATGGCCGGACAAAGAGAGCAGGTCCACGTTTGCCGATGTCACGTCAATGGGGATTTTTCCGGCGGCCTGTACCGCATCAGTGTGAAACAGAATTCCTTTTTCAGTGACTTTTTCTGCGATTTCCGGAATCGGAAAAATCACGCCGGTCTCGTTGTTAGCCCACATCAAAGAGACAATGGCAGTGTCATCGGACAAACTGTCATACAGCATGTCTAAATCCAGGCGGCCTTTTTCATCCACCGTGATAAACACCGCATCATACCCTTTCTTATCCTGCAGATACTTGAACAGGTTTAATATGGCCGGATGCTCAACATTAGAGGTGATGATTCTTTTTTTATCCGGGTTTGCATTGAGCGCTGAGAAAACGGCACTGTTATCGCTTTCCGTGCCACAGGAAGTAAATACGATCTCCCCGGGATCGGCATGAATCAGGTCTGCCACCCTCTGCCGGGCCTGTTTGAGCTTTTTGCCCACCTGATCCCCAAAGGTGTGCATGGAAGAAGGATTCCCATAAAATTCCCCTAAATAAGGCACCATCTCTTCAATGACTTCATCCGCAACTTTTGTGGTGGCGTTGTTGTCCGTATAGATCACTTTCATCTGGATTATCCTTTGGCTTTGACAGAGTCGATCACTTCTTCAATCCGTTCCAGGCACTTACCGCACCCACCGCCGGCTTTAAGATAGTTGGTAACATCCTCTGTGGTTTCCAGACCGTTGGCTTTGACCGCATCAATGATTTCCAGGTCGGTCACCTCAAAACATTCACACACCAGTTCCCCGGGTTTCTCCATGATCTGGACTCCCCGGTAATTGGCAATGGCTTTTTTCAATGCAGACTTGCCCATGACCGAACAATGCATCTTTTCTTTGGGAAGCCCCCCCAGATAATCAGCAATGTCTTCATTGGTGACCTTGGATGCCTCATCCAGGGTCATTCCCTTGATAATCTCGGTCAAAGCCGAAGATGACGCCACCGCACTGGCACAACCGAAAGTCATGAAAGACGCATCCACGATCCGCTCGTTTTCATTCACTTTCAAAAACAGTTTCAGTGCATCCCCGCAGTTCAGGGAGCCGGTTTCTCCAATGGCATTGGCATCCTCAAGTTCCCCTACGTTTCGGGGGTGCAGAAAATGATCTTTGACTTTGTCTGTATAATCCCACATCTGTACTCTCCTCCAGATGAAATTTTTCGGTTATCCTTCTGTCTTGATGCCTGGGATTAAGATACTACAAAGTAGTAGATTGTCAAGCGTTGTTCGAACAGGGATGATTCCGGTCATAATTGCACCGGCAAAGACCGGTGGATACGGATCTGATTCAGATCGATGACCACGTCCCGGGTGATGATTTCCACACCTTGTTCCCTTGCCTGAAAAAATTTTTGTGCATAGGCCGGATCGATCCCGGCCGCAGGCGCGAACCGGCGAGCATCCATGCGCTGGATCAGATAGAACATCACGCCCCGGTGCCCGGTTGCCACCAGGTGCCTGAGTTCATCCAGGTGTTTTTGTCCTCTTTGGGTCACGGCATCCGGGAACAGAGCCATGCCTTTTTCCACCAGGGTACAATTCTTGATCTCCACATAACAGTTCCGGCGGCCCGGCGCTTCCAAGGCCAGGTCCAGCCGGGTACCTTTACGGACGGTTACTTCAGATCGGACCGCGCCGTACCCGGCCAGTTCCGGAATCTGGCCGGTTTCAACAGCGGTTTTCACCAGCCGGTTGGGCACCAGCGTATTGATGCCGATCATGGATGCCGGAGTTTTGATCAGTTCCCAGGTATATTTAAGTTTGCGGCGGGGGTTGTTGCTCGCGGACAGCCATACCGGACAGCCCGGCAAGGCACACCCTGTCATGGACCCGGAATTGGGGCAGTGAGCGGTCACCGTTTCGCCGGTATCCAGCCGGACGTCCGCCAGGAACCGTTTGTACCGCCGAATCAGATATCCCGGAATCAACGGTGGAAGTTTATATGCTGTTGAGGCCATAGCTTTTCCTGTAACGCGGTTTCACCTCTCAATCCACCAATATCCCGGCCAGATCCGTCATCTCCAGAGTCCGTTGAATCCCGAACCGGGTCAGACAAAAATCATATTTCACAGGATCGCCTGGCTGGATTTGCCTGAAACCCTCTGTGATCTCCAGGCAGGCGGCCCGATCCGGTGTTTTCCGCCGAGTGAATCCCAGGATCCGGCCGGCCGTGAACATGTGCCGGTCCAGGGGAATCAGCAACCTGTCCGTCCCCACCTGGTTCCACCCGCCCGGGTCCACCCGGTCACACCGCACCATCCACCGCAAAAAAAGGTGGCTGCGCTTGCAGGCGCTGTTCTTGGCCGGATCCGCCAGCAGATGGCCGCTGGCCCCGTGGGGGTCCAGTTTCCGGCACAGAAAGGTCAGCCCGGGCAGCACGGTACTGTCGTCCGGGGTGATGCCAGCCATGAAACAGGCTTCCAAGGATCCGTATTCCCGGATCACCCGCTGCATTCCGGTCATCAGGTGCATCACATGAGCCTGCCTGGCAAAACGGTATGTGAATCCGGCCAGGCCCCGGTCCATTTCCACCGCTGTCAGCCCGGCCACCCGTGCTGCCGGCGACGGCCCAAGAAAAGCGAGCACCTGCTCCACGGCCCCCATGATCATCTCCACCCGGCCATAGGCCAGGCAGGCCGCCAACAGGGCCGCGACCTCACGGTCCCGGAGATCGGGATACCGGTACAGGAACAGCAATGGATCCGGATTCACAAACGACCTGCGGGTGTAAATATCATACAGATGTTCCAGTTTTTGTTTCAGCTGCCGGGCCATGGTTTCTATACGGTCTTTATCCTTTGAAATTGGTTGTTTCAGCATGGGCCAAAGGTACCAGCCTTTCGACTATAATCCGGTTCACCGGCAAATGCAACTCAGGCCTTGATCCAGGGTCGACAGGGCATGGGGATGGTTTGCCCGACAGAAGCTCTTTCAAGGGAGGAAATTTGCTACCGAACTGTTGAGGCACCCAAAGATTTTGACCGGCAATCCCCCTTTCGGAAGACGGCAACTTTACCAGCCGGATCTCTGAACGGTTGCGGACGGCACCACTGGTTGTTGACAAACTTTTACCTTGACTCTGTCGGATAGATGAGCGTAACATATTTATTTTCAAATAGTCGAATCAAGGAGTAAAAAAATGCTGCGGGCAAAAAAATTGGGTTCATCGGCAGCGGGAACATGGGGGAGGCACTGGTATCTGGGCTTGTTCTTTCCGAGGCCAGCCGTCCGGAAAACATCATCTGTTCAGATGTCGATCCGGAGCTGCTGGCAACCATCGAAAAAAAATACGGTGTGGTCACCACCCATGACAACCTTGAAGTGGTCAGACAATCCGACATCATTGTCTATGCCGTCAAACCCCAGATTCTGGGCATGGTGCTCAAACAGACGGCACCGGTGCTGGATGAGTCCAAACTGATTATTTCCATTGCTGCCGGCGTGCCTCTGGCCGCCATAGCCATCGGACTCCAGAAAAAACTGCGCCTGATCCGGGCCATGCCCAATATCTGCGCATTTGTCAAGGAAAGCGCCACTGCCATTGCCGCCGGTGAATATGTGCTGGAAAATGACGTGGCCGAAGCCCGGGCCATTTTCAATTCCGTGGGAAAAACCGTATTCATCCACGAAAATGTGCTCATGGACGCGTTCACCGGCCTGAGCGGCAGCGGCCCAGCCTATATCTTCACCATTGTGGATGCCCTGGCTGATGCCGGCGTGAAAATGGGGCTGTCCCGAAAGGACTCGCTGTTTCTCTCCTCCCAGACCGTGCTGGGCTCGGCCCGGATGCTGCTGGAGTCCAGGGAGCACCCCGGCCAGCTCAAGGACCGGGTAGCCTCCCCGGGCGGCACCGCCATCGCCGGAATCCACACCCTGGAACAGGGCGGGCTTCGCACCACCCTGATCAATGCGGTGGAATCCGCCACCCATCGGTCCAAAGAGCTGGGAGAACTAATGGTTAAGGATTTTATCGAAAACCACAAAAACGGTAAATAATTCAGCATAAAAAACCGGGTGTCTTTTATCAGCTTTCTAAAGACACCCGGTCCCTGGCGAGGGAACTCTAAAGGAGGCGGTTATGGGTTAAACTTCAAGTTCCTTTTTCAGCCAGTCTCTCACTCTTCCCTCCACGGCATATACCCCTTTATATTTGCCGATACCCTGCATGAATTCAACCTCCAAAAATTTTGGCAGCGAGAATGTTGCCAGGTCTTCGGAGTCAAATCCTTTTCTTCGGACCAGTGTGACCACCGGTGGATTTTTCCAGGTATTGATAACGAAATAAACGGTTTCGTTGTTATTGTCCCGAGAGTTGTAATAGGATTGGGACCTTAAAGGACCCCACTCCAGATGCAGGGCAATGGCTTCCTCCGGTGTCATATCCCAGTCCACGGAATTCAACAGGTTATAATTTTTCTTTATGTCCCCGAGTCTCATATCAGATCCTCCACATTCCGGATTGATTTACATGGTTTCTGCTTACCCTGCTAAAATGATCTGCAAATCCCGTACCGAAAGAAGGAAAAAGGGAAATTGATTTAATAATAGATAGTTATCATACGAAGATGAGAATAAACAAACAGGGAAAAACGAAATGAGACAAAATTGACTCTCCAATTCGGATACAAAACTGTATCGAATTGGAGAGAGAATCAATAATTTTCACACAGCCGTTCAAACCAGCCGGTGGGCCTGACACAGGCCGGACACTTATCCGGGGCCTTTTCTCCGGTATGGATGTATCCGCACCCCAGACAACGCCACCGGATCGGTACTTGATCCTGAAAAATCCGTTCAGATGCAATATTGCCAGCCAGATGCCGAAACAGTTTTTCGTGGTGGTTTTCGGCCACAATAATGGCCTCAAACGTATCCGCGGCCCGGGCAAATCCTTCCTCTCGTGCTATTCTCGCAAATCCCGCATACATGTCGGTGCCCACATAGTTTTCCAGTTTTGCTGACGAAAGCAGGTTGGAACGGGTATCTTCGATCACGCCAGCAGGAAAATGCCAGTTGATGGTCAATTCACCCCCGTTGAAAAATTTGAAAAACCGCAGCGCGTGTTCAAATTCCTGCTGGGCGGTTTCATCAAATAACTTGCCGATCTGAACAAACCCTTCATCCCGGGCCCTGTTGGCAAAAAAATTGTACCGGGTTCTGGCCTGAGCCTCTGCAGCAAAGGAGGTGTGCAGGTTGATCGCGGTTTGGCTTTCCCGGAACTTTCCCATGGCAATTCCTTACAGTCTTAAATGAGTCCACTTACTCTTCAATAATGATGGCTTCCGCGCCACATTCTGCTGCCGCCTGCCGCACCTTGTCTTTTAGGTGTTCCGGGATGGGATCGACCTGAATGGTGGATTTGAGTTCGTCTTCATCATATTTAAACACTTCCGGACACAGTTCATTGCAGTTTCTGTCACCCATACACTGCTCAGTAATCGTCACTTTCATAATCCCTCCACGAAAAATTAATATTGGTTGAGCAAAAAACGTCACCGACCCGGAAAGCCTGGGCCGGATTCTCTCTTCACAGGCCGGATTCCCGGGTTTCTATCCGATTTTCTGCAGCCTGAAACTTGTTCATGAATTTTGTATCAATATAATCTTTGATTGTAAAGGCAAGCCTGCCGCTGAAAACGATATTTTTTTTCCTGAGCACTCCCTTTTTCCCGCCCAGATTGAACACCAGCAGATAATCCGGCCCGGGGTCAAACGCCTTGAGCGGTCCGCCGTCAAAGGCTGCCATCAGATTGTGGTAGAGTACCGGATTCTGCCGGACCGCATACACCCCCACCTTGTCCAGGGGTCTGGGCTGAAAATGGATGCAGTCACCACCCCCGAATATCTTTGGATCTTCAACACTCTGAAGATATTGATTGACCCGCAGCCCCTTGTCCGGCCCTACTGCCAGGCCGGAATTTTCAAAAATCGGAGAAGGAATAACACCGGCGGCCATAAAGGTAAAATTCGTGCCAAACTGCTGACCGGATTCAAGCGTGATCTGCGTTTCCGTTACAGATTGGACCCGGGCATTTTCCAGGATCTCGACCCCCCGTTTTTCCAGGATTTGTTTCACCCGGCACCGGATTTTTTCTCCGAATCGATCCATAAAACGGGAACCGCACAGAATGCGGATCTGAGGCATGTGTTCATTGATGTTCCGGGCCAGCTGCCACACATTCCCGGCCACTTCCGCCGAAGACGGCCCCCCGCCCACCACATTCACGATCCCCCTTTTTTCAGCAAACAGGGTCTTCAGGACTTCCGCAGCATCCATTAGCTGCTCAATGGGTTTCACCGGATACAAGTTGGCAGGGCGACCTTTGTTGTCAGGTTCCACCCCGGGCAGGGGGATATAGGAGCCGGCATTAAAAGAAATGACATCATAATCGATCCGGATGCCGGACCCGGTTTCCACCTGTCTATCTCCGGGAAAAATGCGAGTCACCCGGTCGGCGACAAATTCACCGCCCTTGTTTTCCACCACCTTTCGGGTGGCAAACCGGATCCGGTCTGGGGAATAGGTGCCTCCCAGCATGCCCGGCCCCATGCCGGAGTAGTAATGGAACTCCGAAGGACCGATCACTGTGACGCGGATTCCTTTGTCGACGAACTGCCCAAGCCTTTCCAGGGTGACCATGTGGGCGTGCCCTCCCCCCACCAGCACCAGATGTTTTTTCATGCTGTTTCCTTTCAATCTCGCCGGAATTCGATAAACCCGTTACAGGTTGTCCATCAGTTCACCCAGCTTCGCCAGATGCTGATTTTCTTCTTTGGCGATCTGCCGGACCACGGCCCGGGCATCCGGATCCGTCACCCGGTCTGCAACACGCTGGTAAAGGTCCAGAGCCTGGGCTTCAATGGACATGGCCATGGAGATAACTTCAGTGTCCACAGACAGATCCGGACCATACTGGTCCAGATACTGGTCCCGGGTCAATCCGCCCTCCAGGGCCGACGTTGTGATCCTGTCTTCAAACGCTGGTCTTGAAAGGTCTGTACCCGCCAAGTCCCGATACCGCTCAAACACCTGATCCATATGCTTTTTCTCAATGGCGGCCAGTTTCTCGAACAGGTCCCGGACCGTCTTGTCATGAGCTTTTTCCGCCATATCTCCATAGAACTGCTGCAGCCCCTGTTCCAGAGAATAGGCCGTGATCAGAAACACTTCGGCCGATTCATCCCCTTCAAACAGGTGCATGCCCAGGTTCTGAGGACCCACAGCGGTCTTGGATTGCCAGGCCTTAATTCCGCCGGACACATTGTACACTTCTTTGAATCCTTTGCCCGCCAGCATCTGTGCAGCCACCCGGCTGCGCCCGCCTATCGCTCAGTAAACCAGGGTGGGCTTGTCAGAATCCAATTCCTTTATCCGATCCGACAGCTCGGGCAAAGGAATCAGCGTCGCCCCCGGAATGTGAGAGTCCTGGTATTCACCGGGCTGACGTACATCCAGGATGACAATGTCACCTGGGTCATGGTCAGATATCATTTTTCGGGCTTCATGGACATTTTTGGATTTCACCGGTGTCAAAAACTGCAACCATTTCATGATCTTTCTCCTCATATTTGTTTGACAGGCCCAGCCGAAACCGCATAAAGCAGCCGGCTGCCGGAAGTCAACCCCAGCAGGTCCGCAGCTTCATAATCATACATAGCCCCGATGCCGCAACACCCTAAACCCAAGGCCTGGGCCGCCAGATACAGCCGCTGACCGATCCGTCCGGCATGCATCATCACATACCGGTATCCTCTTGGACCCAGGGCCTTTTCCATTTCCGCCAGATCCGTCGTCACAAGAAAATTGACAGCAGCCCGCCTGATCCAAGCCTGATCCAGGCATACCTGGGCCAGATCCCCGGCCAGATCCCCGGCCTGCCGGTAGGCCACCAGAACTCCGCCATCCCGGGAAAAGGAATACAGCCCGGCAGGCAGTCCTTCAAGGTTTTGACAAATCATGGCCGCCTGGATGAACTGTTCGGCTGAGGCCCCGGTTTCATCCGGATGATGACTGGTGAACATCTTGCGAAACACCCGGTTCAAAAAAGCGGGCCACACCGAAATCGGCAGTTCCCGGGTCACAAAATGACGGCGGGATCTGCGGCCAGCCACGGCACGTTCAAATGTCACCTCTGGAAACCGTGCCTGAGCCGGCACCGAAACCTCCGGGCCGGGTGCTCCGGCAAAAACCGGTGGTTGCAATTTTTTCAGGCTTTCCAGCGATCCGGGTCCCTGCCTGATAGACGTCAGACAATATGTCATACTTTACCGGAGCGTCCTGGCCGGAACCGGCAACTGACGGCCTGGAAAGCACGGTAGCCGGCATCGGTGCCACCGCAGTCCCTGTGCCCAAGAAAACCCCCGCCAATGGCACTTCCAGGGATGTGTCTAAATTCACTTCCTTTACCAGGGCCTGGTCATCGAAATCATAACAGATTTTGGCCTGAACCCCGACGGCCCGGGCCGCCATCACCAATGCCTCAGCCAAATGGCCGGCATCCAGCAGCAAATATCTGAAAGCCCGCTCCCGGTACTTCCAGGCAGAATGAAAAAAATCCCGGTGATGATCAGGCAAGTGTCTGCCGCACCCCGGTTCAAAAAGATGGATTCCACATCCAGGGGCCGCGGATTGATCCTTCCCAGAAATCCATGGACCGTATCACAATAATACAGACCTGTCTCAATAGCACCGGATTTGAGAACCGACAGATACAATTGAGAAGGATACAGGCCCCCGGCAGAAGGCACACTCCGGAACAGGATTCCCCGGGTCCGGTCCGCCAGAGTCACCCCATAGGCCAGTCCCAGGATTCGGGAAATCCTTTCCAGATCCACCCTTTTTCCATCGGGCACCTGATCGGCCATCACCTGCCCGACCGTGATCTCCGGGCCATCAAGAATCCGGTTCTTTCCCCGATCCTGACGGATCCCGCACGCCCGGTTCAATGAAATCCGGTCATGATAGCCATATGTTTTAAACGGCGCCGGATAGCGGGAAAAATCCAGGGAATGGGGCGTTATCCGATGCCGGACATGGCTGGTGCGGCCATGGTACTGAACCGCCGACACCGGCTCAGCGGTGTTCTGGCTCATCATCCTCCTGAACCTCAGCTTCCATTTTCATCAGGCATTCATGACATTCCAGCTCGATATTGGGCACATCGCCATATTTTTCCCTGATCTTCTCTTCGGTCAGCGTGGTGGTCCCGGTGCATCCGCACCGGGGGCAGGACGAACGGATTCTGTATTTTTTTCCCATTCTGTCCGCCTTCAGTCTTTTCCAGAAATTCTCGGGTCATTGGGTTTTCCCGCACAATCAGGCGTATAGCATGAATTGTCCACAAACGAACAGTCTTTCTTGCAGCTCGGACATTTTTCCGGCGGCGTGTCCGCCTCCAGGTTATATCCGCACTGGTCACAAATCCAACTGGTCATAACAACCTCCTTGATTCATAAGTTTTCAGGTGTATCACAAAAAACCTGCCGGTGACTGGAATTTGAACAATACAAAATACATGCCGGCAGGCGCTTTTTATGCTAAGACAAAGACTCATTGGTTCAGGATAACACAGCACCGGGCCCAGTCAAACCTTATTATATGAAAACACGCCGGTCCGGCCCCTTGTCTGCCAAGCGGCCGCCCGCCCCAGGCCAGGGAAAAAAGAAAAATGCCGTCAATGTCTTGACTCCGGAGTTTCTTGACATCACAGGGAAGTATGCCATATATACGTAAAGATTTACAATGTTCATTAATTTACCACAGCTGTGCAGGTCCTCTCTTCCGGAAAATTTGCAACCGGACGAAAACTGTCACGGAGGAACATACTGCACATAAACATCGTTTACCTGTAAACTTAAAAGGAGACACACCATGGGACTCAAGGAAGAACTGGAAGAAAAAGCCGAGGAGTGTGACGCGCCGGAAGAGTACATTGAAGTCGCCAAAGAGATCGTGGAAGGCCTGGATGACAAGGAATGGGCGGCCGAACTGCTGGAGGAAGGGGCAGAATGGGCTGAAACCTGGGAAGACTCCGTCACTTACGCCAAAGCCTGCCTGGATATCCTCGAGAATGACGAAGCCGCTGCCACTCATCTGGATACCGGGAAAAATCTGTGCACCTCCATTGAGGATTTCCTGGGGTTGGCAGCCGCAGCTCTGGAAATGGGGCAGAAAGAGGTCGCTACGGAAATCTACAACGCTGCCGGCACCAAATGCGTGAAAACCTCGGATTTCCTGGAGCTGAGCAAAAGTATTTCAGACGTTCTCAACGATTCGGAACTGGCGGAAAAAACCGTTGAAAAAGCCTTTGCAAAATGCAGCAAAACCGAGGATTTTGTGGTGTTCGCCAAATCGGTGCTGGACATGTTCAAAGACAAAGACCGGGCCAAAGCCGTCTATGCCAGTGCCATGGAAAAGGCATCCAAGGCCGAGGATTTTGATATCCTGGCCGCCGGGGCGGTCAAGGATCTGGAAGACAAAACGCTGGCCCGGCAGATCTATGAAAAAGCGCTGTCTTCGCTGGATTCAGGCAACGAATTGCTCAAGTTTGCCCGAACCGTCAATGAAAAACTGGATGACCCGGATTTTGTGAAATCGATCTACAAAAAAGCGGAATCGGTTTACACGGAATTTTCCGATTACCTGAAGCTGGGAAAAGAGGCATTTGAAGTCACCGGGGACGCGGCGTTCGCCTCCGGAATTTTCAAGATTGCCGCCGCCACCAACCCCGCTTGCGCCCAACTGGTGGATTTGGCTGTGGCCATGGCCAAAGACCTCAATGACAAAGACGCAGCGGAGAAGGTTCTCAAACAGGCCCAGGCCGCAGTCAAAAGCAACGCGGATTTTATCAAAACCGCCAAGGCCATTCAGGAAATTGTCACTGATGACAAGGAATGGATCGATGCCATCACATTTCAGCTCGAAAAACGGGAAGAGTTCAAAGACCTGTATGCGGATTTCATCAACCGGGAGCAGGAGACCAAATCCTGTGCCGCCAAGCGGGCTTTGGCCCATGAAATTGTGGAAAAAACCGGGGACACCTATTATGGATCCAAGATCTACCGCCAGGCCCAGGCTCGGACCCGAAATTTCAACGATTTCATTAAACTGGGGATGAGCATTCATCAAGATCTGGAAAACACTGCCTGGGTCAAAGAAATTTTCACCGACCTGCTGGAAAAATGTACCACCTTCAGTTACTATAATGAACTGACCGATGCCATTACCGCCACCCTTAAAGACGATGCCTGGATCAAGGATATCTACAAAACCGTTGAAAAACAGGGGACTGACAACAGCGAACGGGTGAAACTGGCTGCGGTCGTTGCCCAAAAGTTCAATGACAAAGACTGGGCAAAAAATCTTTTGGAAGCCGCTGAACAAAACAGCCGGACTCCCTACGACCTCACTTTTGTCGGCGGCGCGTATCTCAGGCTTCTGGATGATCAGGACAAGGCCATTGCCCTGTTTGAAGCGGCAGAGGCACAATGCACCGATCAGGCATCCTATGCCGGACTGATCAGCCTGATTCAGGGTCAGACCAAAGACCCCGCTTACCTGACCCGGATTCTGTTATCAGCCCAGAAAAAACTCTCGAATTTCGATGACCTGCTGTTTCTGGCGGAAACCGCCTGCATTCAACTAACAGATTCCCAGCCGGCATCCCGGCTCTATGCCAGCGCAGAAGGAAAAGCAACGGACAACCGCCAGCTGTCCCGTCTGGCGACCAGCCTGAACCAGCTGAAGAAAGACAGTGCCTGGGCTTCCAGGGTGTTGCGGAAAATCGCCTGATGCACCGGTTTCTGCACTGGATGAACCCACCGGGATGATGACATCATGATCCGTATGTTTAAAGGGTTGATCATTCCGGTGATCATTCTGGGCGTGTATTTTTTTCGACAGGTCCGTGGCTTGATCCCAAAAAAAACAGCCTCAAGGCGGAAAAATCTGGGCCGCCCCGGTGGAAACCGCTCCCATAGCCCAGGGTCCCATGGAACTGCGCCGGACCTTCAGCGGCTCCCTGGCATCCAATGCCGAATTTCTGGTGGCCCCCAAGGTCAGCGGCCGGGTGGAATACATGGCTGTGGACATCGGAGATCCGGTCCTTCGGAAACAGGAAGTGGCCCGTCTGGATAATGACGAATATATCCAGGCCGTGGCCCAGGCAAAAGCGGACCTTGCAGTAGCAGACGCCGACCTCACCGGTGCGGAAAACGCTCGGGACATTGCAAAGCGGGAATTGAGCCGCATGGAAACCCTGAAAACAGGGGGTGTCTTCCGCCTCCCAGGTGGATGCGGCCCGGGCAGCGTGGCTGGCTGCCAAAGCCCGGGTGGAAACCGCCCAGGCACGGGTATTGAAAGCCCAGGCCCAACTCGAAACCGCCCGGATCAGGCTGGGATACACATCGGTATTCGCGGACTGGACTGGCGGGAGCGATACGCGTTTCATGGCCGAAAAATTTGTGACCGAGGGAGACACCGTGTCGGCCAACACTCCGCTGGTTTCCATCGTGGAACTGGACCCGCTGATGGCGGTTTTCTTTGTCACGGAAAAAGATTATGGCCGGCTCGACATCGGCCAGCGGGCAATCCTTTCCACGGATGCATTTCCGGACCGGTCTTTCCAGGGGCAGCTGGCCCGAATTGCGCCGGTATTCAAGCCTCAGACCCGACAGGCCCGGGTGGAAGTGCAGGTTCCCAACCCGTCCCTGGATCTCAAACCCGGGATGTTCGTTCGGGTCACCATTGTGCTGGAACAGGTGACAGACACCCTGATGGTCCCGGAAACGCGCTGGTGATCCGGAATTCGGAAACCGGGATTTCGTGGTTACCCCGGATCACCAAAAAGTGGCCTGGCACCCTGTGGTGACCGGGATCCGGCAGAATCACCTGGTCCAGATCCGGGGAGCGCAGGTATCCGGCTTGGTGGTGACCCTGGGACACCAGCTGCTGGATCACGGTTCTCGGATCCGGATCGTTCATCAGGACCGATAGCATGAATCTGCCGGAATTCAGTGTTCACCGACCGGTGTTCATCACCATGGTCTTTCTCATGACCCTGGTGATCGGTGCGGTTGCCTTGAGCCGGCTCAAAATCGACATGCTTCCGGAAATCGAGATGCCCACCCTGAGCATTCGAACGGAATTCAACGGCGCCAGCCCCGAAATCATGGAACGTCAGGTGACCCGGGTGATTGAAGAAATCGTTTCCACGGTGCCGGGCGTGGAAGAGATCACTTCCGACTCATCTGAAGGAAACAGCAATGTGCAGGTCCGGTTCACCTGGGACACAGATATCGATTTTGCCGCCCTGGACATCCGGTCCGTCCTTGAGGATGAATTCGATGAACTGCCCGATGACATTGAACGGCCCAAAATCCGCAAATTTGATGTCGGCAGTTTCCCGGTGGTGCTGCTGGGTATCTCCAGCCGGCTGGATCCGGTGGACCTGACCCGGCTCATTGAAGACGAGATCCGGTACCGGTTTTCCCGGATCCCGGGCGTGGCACAGGTGGACATATGGGGCGGCTTCCACCGGGAAATCCGCATCGAGCTGGATCCTGAACGGATCATGGCTCTGGGGCTGCCCCTGGATCAGATCATCCGCGCGGTCAGGCAGGCCAACCTGGACCCGCCTGCCGGCAAGCTTGAACAGGGGCGCTATGAGATCCAGCTAAGAGCCCCGGCCCAGTTCACTGATCTGGATCAGATCCGGAACACCGTGGTTGCTCGTCAGGACGGGGCTGCCGTGACCCTGGGGCAGGTGGCCCGGGTGAACGACACGTATGAAAAACTTACCCGGATCATCCGGGTCAATGGAGAACCCGGTATCCGGGTGGCGATCCGAAAACAGTCCCAGGCCAATACCGTGGAAGTGTCAAACCGCATCCTCAAAGAAATCGATGCCGTCAATGACTCCATGCCCCAGATCCGAATCATCCCGGTCATCAACCAGGGAAACTTCATTCAGCGTTCCATCGCCAATGTGGCCCGGTCCGTGATGTACGGCGGCGGCCTGGCCGTTCTGATCCTTTTGTTTTTTTGAGAACTGTGCGCAGCACCGTGGTGATCGCTCTGGCCATTCCCATTTCCATGCTGGCCACCTTTGCCTTGATGTTTTTTTCGATCTCACCCTCAACCTGATGACCCTGGGAGGGATGGCCCTGGGGGTGGGCATGATGGTGGACAATTCCATCGTGGTTCTGGAAAACATCTTCCGGCACCGGGATGAATACGGCACTTCCCCGGAAACAGCATCTAAACAGGGGGCCATGGAGGTGGCACCAGCCATTCTGGCCAGCACCATCACCACTCTGGTCATTTTTTTACCCCTGATCTTTGTCCGGGGCATCTCCGGGATTTTGTTCACGGAGATGGCCTATGTGATTATCTTTTCTCTGACCTGCTCGCTGCTGGTGGCCCTGTCTCTGGTTCCCATGCTTACCTCCCGGCTTCTGGGCATCAAACCGCGGGACAAAAACAGGTCTGCCCTTTCGATCCTGTTTTCACTGTCAGAGTCCCTTTTTCTTGCTTTTCAGCACGGGTATAGCCGGATTTTAACCCTTGCGCTGAACCGCCGATGGATTCCCTTGATGGCCACAGCAGCCGCTCTGGGCGGGGCCTTGATGCTGGTTCCGAAAATCGGCACGGAATTTCTTCCACCCAGTGATGAAGGGGAAGTGCGGATCACTGGAGAAATGGAGGTAGGCACGCGGCTGAACCTGGTGGACCGCCAGAGCCAGTGGATGGAATCCATCATCACCCCGGCCGTCCCGGAAGCAGTCTCCTCCGTGGTCAGTGTCGGTGCGTCCGGACACCGGCCCGGCAACACCGCAAAACCGAAATCCGCATCTCCCTGACGTCCGCTTCCCAGCGGGACCGTTCAAATATCGACATTGCCCGTGACTTGCGTCAGCGCCTGAGCGGCCAGATTCCGGGGATGCTCGTCCGGACCCGGGCTCCCCAGGGCCAGTTTATCATGGAACGGATTCTGGGCGGAGAAGACGGCCTTCATGTGGAAATCCGGGGATTTGATCTGGATATTCTGGCTTCTCTGGCCTCCAGGGCGGCAGAACTTATTGAAACGGTTCCGGGAGTAACGGATATCGAAATCAGCCGGGAGGCCGGCACCCCCCGCAGGGAAATTCATGTGGATCGGGACAAAGCCGCGGACCTGGGTTTAAGTGTCCAGAATATCACCGATGTTCTTTCCACGGCCGTGGCGGGTGCAAAAGCCGGTGAATACCAAACCGAAGGGGAATCCTACCGCATCTTTGTCCAGCTCAGGGATGTGGAGAACCAAAGCCTTGATCAAATCCTGAACCTCACCCTGACCACTGCCTCCGGACAACAGGTGGCCCTGACTAATCTGGTATCTGTTTTTTCAGGATGGGGGCCGCAGCTGATTGACCGCAAGGACCAGCAGCGCATCATTACGATTTCCGCCAATGTCGCGGGCCGGGATATGGGCTCCGTGGCAGCGGATGTCTCCGGACTTCTGGATGGAATACCCCGGCCGACCGGATATGATCTGGGGGTGGCCGGGGACTTTGAAGAACAACAAAAAGCGTTTCGGGAACTGGTGATTTCCCTGATTCTGGCCCTGGTTTTGGTTTACATGGTCATGGCCTGCCAGTATGAATCCCTGGTCGATCCCCTGGTGGTGATGTTCTCCGTTCCGTTTGCCGCCATTGGGGTTCTGATCACGCTTTTTCTCACCCACACGACCCTGAATGTCCAATCCTATATCGGCTGCATCATGCTTGGAGGAATAGTGGTCAACAACGCCATCCTGCTGGTGGACCAGTCCAGCCGGCTGTCTCGCCGGGACATGACGGTGCAAGATGCGGTGATGGAAGCCGGCCGTCGCCGGCTGCGGCCCATTCTCATGACCAGCCTGACCACCATCCTTGGGCTGACACCCCTGGCCCTGGGGATCGGTGAAGGGGCTGATGCCCAAGCTCCGCTGGCCCGGGCGTGGTAGGGGGGCTTACCGGTTCCACCCTGATCACCCTTTTGCTCATTCCGGTCATCTATTCTTTTTTTCATCCGGACTCAAAAAAGACGAGGCCATGACATCCCGATTTTTCCATTTATCCGTTTCTACCGTTCATGCACTGGGTTGCCTGTTCTGTGTCTGGCTGCTCACCGGCTGCACGCCGGCCGGTTTCCAAATGACCGGGGCCGAGAACCTGGAACCCCATGTACCCGTCCAGACCGAGGCACCGGTCGAAAGCATGAAAAGCTTTGAATTCACTCACCAGGATCCGCCGGCTCCTGTTCCTGAACCCGCGGGTCAGACACTGACCCTGTCTGTAGAACAGGCAGTGATGCTGGCTCTGGCCCACAATCACGACCTGAAAACCCGGCAGTTAGGCCCTGTCATCGCCGGTGCCTTTGAGCAAATGGAAAAAGGCCGGTATGATCCGGAGGTGTTCGCTCAAATTGATGTCACCCAGGAACCCATCAACAAAAACGATTCCGGTGATCTGGCCCTGGCCGCCACTGTCGGCGTCCGCAAATCCTTTCCCATGGGCACCACATTCGGGCTGGAGACGGGCCTTGAGCAGGACCGTGCTTCCCGGACCACGGACACGGATACGGACAAAGCCCGGATCACCCTGTCTGTCACCCAGGCCCTGCTCCAGGGAGCCGGACCTGCCGGCGGGCTGGTGACCATCCGGCAAGGTGAACTGGAAACCCGGGCCAGCAGTCATGAATTGACCGCCTATGTCCAGGCCCTGGTGGCGGAAACCGAAATCGCCTACTGGCAGTATGTCCTGGCCTGTCAAGAGCACGCCATCGTGGAACGGTCCCTGGCCGTTTCCAAAAGACAGCAGACCGATGTACAGCACCAGATTGAGGTGGGGTCACTGCCCCGCAATGAACTGGCCGCCGTGCAGTCGGAAGTGGCCCGGCGGAAACAGGCCCTGATCGACTCCGCCAATCAGGTGGAAACGTTTCGGCTAGCCCTGCTGCACCTGATCGATCCGGGGATGGCAGGCTACCTGGACCAAAACGTCCTTTCCGTAAGTGATCCGGTCATCGACCCAGACCCTGTCGACGACATCAAAGACCGTACCGAACTGGCCGTGAAACTGCGACCGGACCTGGCCGAAGCCCGGCTGCGTCTCCAGCAGCATCGTCTGGAAACCATTGTCACTCATAACGGATTGCTGCCCCGCCTGGATTTCTTCATGGACTTAGGCATTGCCGGATTCAGCCGCCGGTCTTCAGAAGCGCTTCAAACCCTGGACAACGGGGATCTGGAACTTTTTGCCGGCGTGTCACTGAGCCGGTTTGTGGGAAACCGTCCGGCCAGGGCCCGGCATCAGGCCGCCCTTGCCACCCGTCAACAGGCAATGAAAGCCCTTGAAAATCTCGGCCGGACCATTGATCTGGATGTCCGCCTAGCAGCCAATGAACTGGAACGGGCCCGGCAGCAGATTCATGCCTCCCGGATCACCCGCCGGTCAGAAGAGCAGACCGTTCAGGCAGAGATCGAGCGGTTCATGGTGGGGGCCGGGACGGCCCTGCTGGTGGCCCAGGCTCAGCGGGACCTGCTGATCAGCCAGATCGCGGAAGTGCGGGCCACCATCAACTACCGCATTGCCCTGATCCGGCTGTTTCTGGCCGAAGGCAGTCTGCTGGCCCGCCGGGGCATCATCTTTCACGAATAATAATTTTGCTTGCTTCGGATGCCCCAGATGATATGGTAACCGCGCAACTGATTGAAACCAAGGAGAGTCTCCCCATATGTTACCCGCCCTGTGTGCTGTGATCGCAGGCTTGATTTTGCTGGTCTGGAGTGCGGACCGATTTGTGGCAGGAGCGTCCGCTGTCGCATCTCACTTCGGCATGCCCCCTTTGATGATCGGCATGGTGATCCTGGGATTCGGCACGTCGGCCCCTGAAATGGTTGTGTCCGCCCTGGCTGCCTTTCAAGGGAACCCTGGCATTGCCCTGGGCAATGCCTACGGTTCCAACATCGCCAATATCGGACTGATCCTGGGTGCCACCGCCTTGATCAGCCCCATTGCCGTCCATTCCCGTGTACTGCTACGTGAACTGCCGCTGTTGCTCCTGATCACGGTATTTTCGGTTTTCCTTTTGTGGGATGACCGTCTGGGCCGCCTGGATGCATTCCTGCTCCTGTCTGTCTTCAGTGCCGTCATGGGCTGGACGATCCGCCAGGGATGGCAGGTCTCCAACCAGTATCCAGCGGCAGCCACCGGCATTAATATCGATATCCCGGCAATGTCTCGGAGTCTGGCTTATTTCTGGCTGGTCGCCGGGCTGACGGTCCTGCTCATCAGTTCCCGAAGTCTGGTCTGGGGGGCCGTGGAAATCTCTCAGACCCTGGGGGTCAGTGACGTCATCATCGGATTGACCATTGTCTCCATCGGCACGTCCCTGCCTGAGCTGGCATCTTCCATTGCCGCCGCCTGCAAAGGCCAGCATGATATGGCCCTTGGAAATGTCCTTGGATCCAACCTATTCAACACCCTGGCCGTGGTGGGCATTGCCGGTGCCATCACCCCCTTTGACACAGACCCCGACATTCTGGTGCGGGACATGCCTGTCATGGGCATGCTGACGCTGTTGATATTTTTTGCGGGATACGGGTTCAAGGGCCAAACCGGCCGGATTAACCGCTGGAAAGGTGCCCTGATGTTTTCCGCCTATATCGCTTATATCGGCTTTTTGATTACGACCATTGCCAGGCCCATGACCTAAGGGTTATCATGGAATAAGGCCACTGAACAAAGTGCCGCCGGAACCCGTCATAACGGCCGGGTCAGCCGGTACAGCCAGGAGGATACCCGTGCCTCCAGGCGAGGAGACAGGCGGTCAAAAACCTGCTGATGATACCAGTCGATCCAGGATCTTTCCGCATCCGCAAGCAGATTCGTATCGATCAGGTCCCGTTCAAAATGACACCAGGTCAAATTTTCAAATGTCAGAAACCGGCCGAATTCCGTCTGGCATGCATCGGTCACCAGCACCATGTTTTCCAGGCGGATGCCGTATTCACCTTCCCGGTAGATACCGGGTTCGTTGGTTAACACCATGCCTTTTTCCAGGGCCGCATCCACAGGATGGGGGCTGATCCGGGCCGGTCCTTCATGGACACACAGAAAAAACCCCACGCCATGGCCGGTGCCGTGGCCGAAATTCATGCCCTGCTCCCACAGAAACTGCCGGGACAGGGTGTCGATCTGAAACCCCCGGGTGCCTTCGGGAAAACAGGCCGTGGCCACGGCGATATGCCCCTTGAGCACCAGGGTGTAGTCCCGGATCTGCTGTTGAGCCGGCTGGCCCAGGCACAGAGCGCGGGTGATGTCGGTGGTGCCCGTGAGATAATTGCCCCCGGAATCGGTAAGAAACATTTTCTGTCTGTCCAGCAGCCGATCTGTTTCAGGGGTGGCGACATAGTGACACATGGCGGAATGCGCGTCATAGGCCATGATAGGGTCAAAGCTGTTGGAGACGAAATCCGGCTGTTGGCGACGAAACGCCAGCAGTTTTTCCGCCACGCTCACTTCCGACACCTGCTCAGTCGGATCCCGGTGGGCCAGCCAGTAAAGAAAATTCACCACCGCTACCCCGTCCCTGACAGCGGTTTCCCGAAGATGATCGATCTGAGTCTGATTCTTGACCGCTTTGAGCCGAACAGCCGGCCCGGTTTGATCGATGATGCGGCAGTTTGGATTGACAGCGGCCCAAAGACCGGCGGAGACCATGTCCGGATCCAGCAGAACATGGGCCGTGTCCGGTAAATTCCTGACCGCGCCATAGATGTCCGTGTAATTTTCCAGTTGGATTCCGTCAGCAGACAGACCGGCGGACAGATCCGAATCCACCTTTTCCGGATGAATGAACAGCCGGACAAGTTTTTTGTCCACCAGGGCAAAGGCGATGTTCACCGGGTTGTTGGGAGCATCGGATCCCCGCAGGTTAAAGGTCCAGGCGATATCCTCCAGCCCGGTCATCACACAACAGTTCGCCCCGGCTTTTTCCATGACGTTCCGGATCTGTTCAAACTTTTCGGCCCTGGACTGGCCGGCAAACTTCACATCAAACTCCCAGGCTCTTGTGACCGGCATGGAAGGCCGTTCTTCCTGCCAGATCTCTCCAACCAAATCCAGATCGGTGCGCAGGCGAATTTCACGGATATCCCACAAATGCCGCCAGGTCTTCTCCTGGTTTCGGGAAATGACGCGGCCATCTATGGCCACGGTCTCTTCAGGAGACAGGTGGTCAAAAATCCAGCGGTGGAATTCGGGCACACCGGTTTCCCCGGTTCTGAACAGTTCGAATTCCGATCCCTGAATCTGATTGCCGGCCTGAAGCCAATATCTGAAATCCGTCCACAACATGGCCCGGTTCCGGGTGACCACCGCCACACCGGCCGAGCCGGTAAATCCGGTCAACCAGGTCCGGGCCTGCCAGTGAGCCGTGACATATTCACTCTGGTGGGGATCGGCAGACGGCACCACCAGTGCGGCAACATGATGGTCAGACATCATTTGCCGCAAAGCGGCCAGTTTTTCATTGGTTTTCACAAACATAGATCCTCTTTCCGTTCTTTGTTGGTAGCATCAGCCTTTGGCCCATTGCCCGGCCACCATTGCTTTTTTTCATGACATACATGGTTTAAGAGGGTTTCTCAATCTTTTTTCAAAAAAGCCGTTCATGCATTCGGAAGACCAGGTCAGTGAAAGGGTCTATCAAAACAATGGAATACGACTTTTTGCTTGACTAAATAACCCGTGTTCATATAGTGTTTCAAATTACAATACAAGTTGTGGGCGTGAAGTACTAAACCAGATTAATTCAAAAAAAAGGGAGTCGAAAATGAAATCATTTTTCAAGAGTCTTGCAGTTGGGGTATTGACCATGATGGTGCTGGCAGCACCCGGATTTGCCAGTGACACGATTAAAGTCGCCAATGCCGGTGCACTTTCCGGCGATCTGGCGCCATACGGCATTTCCGCTCTCAGAGGCGTTGAAATGGCGGTTGAAGATATCAATGCCAACGGCGGCATTCTCGGCAAACAGGTGGAACTGATGCTGGGAGATGACGTGTGCAAACCCGAAGTGGCGGTCAATGTGGCCACCAAACTGGTATCCGACGGCGCCCAGATGATCGTGGGACATGTCTGCTCCGGCGCCACCATCGCCGCCAACAAAATATACAAGGACGCCAACCTGATCCTCATTTCCAGTTCCGCCACCAATGATGACCTGACCCTATCCGGCGAACATTCCAATTTCTTCAGAACCATTTCCAATGACGGCGCCCAGGCCATGCTGATGACTTCGTTTGCGAAAGATGACCTTAAGGTCAAGAAAGTGGCCCTGATTCATGACAAGGGCGATTACGGAAAAGGACAGATGGAACTGGCCAAAACCGCTTTCGAAAAAATGGGCGGGGTAGAAATCGTTCTGTTTGAAGGGGTCACCACCGGTGCCATGGATTATACCGCCATTGTCCAGAAAATCAAACGGTCCGGAGCGGAACTCGTGATGTGGGGTGGATACCATTCCGACGCTTCCAAAATCATTCAGCTGATGAGAAAGAAACGTGTGGATACCCTTTTCATGGGCGCGGACGGCATCTATGGCGACAACCTGCCCAACCTGGCCGGGGAATTTGCCGAAGGCGTTTACGCCACCGGCCCCAATGACACCTCTTCCAACCCCCTGCACCAGGCATTGACCAAAGAACATCAGGAAAAATACGGAGAAGACCCCGGCACCTTTTTCATTACCGGTTATACCTGCATGCAGGCCCTGGCAGCAGCCGCTGAGAAAGCCGGGGCCGTGGACTATGATGCCATGCGGGCCGCCATGTTTGAAATCACCGTGGATTCTCCCATGGGACCCATTGGTTTTGACAAAAACGGCGATATTGTCGGTGCGGGTTTTTCCGTATACCGTGTGATCGACGGAAAATACCAGCAGGTCAACTAACGATTCATGCCTCAGAAAAACAGGAGTCAGGTCCATAACGGATTTGGGCTCCTGTTTTTTACCCGCTGGTTTGCCTTAACCCACAGACGTTCAGGATAAAACATCATGCGTTGGATTAGAATATTGCTGGGCCTGTCCGGGACAGGGGTCGTCGGTTTTTTCGCTGTCAGGGAAATTCTTATGTCCCCAATGTATTTTTTGAACTGTTCCTGGGCGGCTTGACCCGAGGCAGTATTTACGCCCTGATCGCTCTGGGATACACCATGGTATACGGCATCATTCAGCTGATTAATTTCGCCCATGGAGAAATCTATATGATCGGTGCCATGACCGCTTTGATCGTCGCCACGGTTCTGGGAATGTGGGGGTGGAACTTTGCGGTAATCGTTATCCTTGCGTTTGTATTTGCCATCGTCTATTCCTGTGCGTACGGCTTTACCGTAGAGAAAATCGCCTACAAACCGCTGCGAAATGCGCCGAGGCTGTCCGCACTCATATCGGCCATTGGCATGAGCCTGTTTTTGCAAAACTATGTGATGCTGGCCCAGACTCCGGATTTTCTGCCCTTCCAGAGTCTGATCCCTGACTTTCAATTTTGGGAACCCTTTTCCCACATCATCACTTCCGTTGAAATCACCATCATTATTACCACCGTGATCGTCATGATCCTGCTGGGGCTTCTCATCAAATTCACCCGAATCGGCAAGGCCATGCGGGCCACGGCCCAGGACAAGGTCATGGCCGCCCTGCTGGGGATTAATGTCAACAATGTCATCTCCGCCACGTTTGTGGTGGGCTCTGCCACAGCTGCCATCGGCGGGGTCCTGATCGCCTGCCATGTGGGTCAAATCAACTTTTATATCGGATTTCTGGCCGGTCTCAAAGCCTTTATCGCCGCTGTTCTGGGCGGGATCGGTTCCATTCCGGGTGCGGTGCTGGGATCGCTGGTCTTAGGTATTTCCGAAAGCTTTTTTACCGGATATTTCTGGAGCGAATACGAAGATGTGTTCGCGTTTTCCATCCTGGTGCTGATCCTGATATTCCGGCCTTCCGGAATACTGGGCCGCCACGATACTCAGAAAGTGTAATTTGGATTCAGGTGAAGACTTATGCCGATTAAACGAGAGTTCAAACAATCTCTGATCATTGCCTTCTGGTTCATGATCCTGACCTTTCCCATCATGGTGATCAAGGTCAACACAATAGAAAACACCATTGTATTCAGATGGTTCAACCTTCTATGGGTAGGGGTTCTCGCCTTTTTTGCCTCCCTGGTATGGAACTATTTTTTGCGACGGGCCGAATCCAGGAAAAAAACAGAGGTCGAAGATGACACCCCCCTGATCCACCGGCTGCTGCAAAACGATCGGTTCCGGTACCCTTTTCTAGGACTGGTGGCGGCCTTTTTCCTGGTGTATCCCTTCGTTTTTCCCATGTACCATACCTCCATCATGATATCCGCTCTGGTATATGTCATGCTGGGCCTGGGGCTCAACATAGTGGTGGGGCTTGCCGGGCTGCTGGATTTGGGGTATGTGGCGTTCTATGCAGTGGGGGCCTATGCCTATGCTTTGCTGAACCTGCATTTCGGGCTCAGTTTCTGGATAGTGCTGCCTATTTCCGCGCTTCTGGGCACCCTTTTCGGTGTGTTGCTGGGATATCCGGTGCTGCGGCTGAGAGGCGATTACCTGGCCATCGTGACCCTGGGTTTCGGGGAAATCATCCGGATCGTTCTGGAAAACTGGGACGAATTTTCCAACGGGCCCCGTGGTATTTCCAACATACCGCCTCCCACCTTTTTCGGGCACAATTTCGGTCAACAAAACACCATGATCTACATCTATTTCATTGTTATCGCCCTGGTGCTCATGACCATCTTTTTTGTCAATCGCCTGGAAAATTCCAAAATCGGCCGGGCCTGGATCGCTTTGCGGGATGATGAAATTGCGTGCCAGGCCATGGGTATCGACAAATTCAAAACCAAACTCACGGCATTTGCCCTGGGCGCCACCTGGGCTGCCATGGGCGGGGTGGTGTTTGCTGCGAAAACCTCCTATATCAACCCCATGTCCTTTACCATCTGGGAATCCATCACTATTTTGTGCGTGGTGGTCATCGGCGGCATGGGATCGGCCATCGGTGTCATTGCCGGGGCAATGGTGCTGATTCTTCTGCCGGAGTATCTGCGGGCCGTGGCAGAATACCGGATGCTGGTGTTCGGAGCGCTTCAGGTTATTGTCATGGTGTTCAAGCCGGACGGTCTGATCAAAAGTGTTCGAAAAATTTACACATTTAAATCATCACAGGAACCCCAGCAGGAAAAAAATGCCCATGGAACCCATACTTAACGTCAAAAACCTGACCATGAAATTCGGCGGTCTCAAAGCCTGGATGATGTGTCCATTACCATTGAAAAAGGGCAGATCACTGCACTCATCGGCCCTAACGGTGCGGGAAAAACCACGTTTTTCAACTGTATTACCGGTATCTATGACCCCACCCGGGGTGAAGTACAGATTACGCCTCCCGGAAAATCCACCCAGAGCCTCAAAGGACTCAAGCCCAATTATGTGACAGAACGGGGCATTGCCAGGACCTTTCAAAACATCCGGCTGTTCCATGGCATGACCGTTCTGGAAAACGTGATGATCGGCCGGCACTGCCGCCTGTCTTCCGGAATAATCAAAGCCATGCTCAGGCCCCCCAGTCAACGGGAGGAAGAAAAAAAAGCGGTGTATGACAGTTATGAGATTCTGGAAAAAATAGGCCTGGCCAAGTATGTGGATGAAATGGCCGTGAACCTGCCTTATGGGGCTCAGCGCCGTCTGGAAATCGCACGGGCTCTGGCCACAGAACCCTTTTTGCTGCTGCTGGATGAACCGGCGGCCGGCATGAACCCTCAGGAAACAAAGGAGCTGGATGACCTGATCCTGTGGCTGCGGGACAATGAGGACCTGACCATTCTGCTCATCGAACATGACATGAAACTGGTCATGAGTCTCTCCGATTGGATCCATGTGGTGGATTACGGCAAAAAGATCGCCGAGGGCACCCCGCAGGATATCAAATCCAACCCTGACGTCATCAAAGCCTATCTGGGAGAAGAATCCGACGATGCTTAAACTCACCAATATCCATACCTATTATGGCAATATCCATGCTCTCAAAGGCATTGACATCGAAGTGGCGGAAGGAGAGATCATCTCCCTGATCGGTGCCAACGGAGCCGGCAAATCCACCACATTGATGACGACCTGCGGCATTGTCTCTGCCAAAAAAGGAACCATCGAACTGAAAGGAGAGGATATCACCTATCTGCCCCCGGATGAAATTGTCAAAAAAGGGATCTGCCAGGTACCGGAGGGCCGCCGCATTTTTCCTTATCTGACTGTGGCCGAAAATCTGGATATGGGCGCATTTCTTCGCAAAGACAATGACAAGATCAAGCAGGACCTGGATTATGTCTATGAATTGTTCCCCATCCTTGCCAACCGCCGGAACCAGGCCGGAGGCACATTGAGCGGTGGTGAACAGCAGATGCTGGCCATCTCTCGGGCGCTCATGTCCAGGCCCAAGATCCTGCTGCTGGATGAGCCGTCCCTGGGCCTGGCCCCCATCGTGGTCAAACAGATCTTTTCCATCATTGAAAAAATCAACCAGGAAAGCAAGACCACTATTTTCATCGTGGAACAGAATGCCAACCTGGCGCTGAAAGCAGCCCACAGAGGCTATGTCATGGAAACCGGACGAATCACCATGACAGATACCGGAGAAAACCTGCTGGCCAACGAAAATGTGAAAAAAGCGTATCTGGGAATGTAGGGTTAGAGATCTTTTTTCAGGTTGATAAACTCGCTGCGCTTGAACCCGAGCTTCTTGAAAAAGGACAGCACATCAATGGAATCCCACATCACAGACGAATAAATCGACTTTACCTCTTTATCCCGGTAGATATCACAGACCCGGTTGGCAAGCGCCAGTCCGATGCCCTGTCCCATATAATCCGGATGTACGCCGATGGCCATGATCCAGGCACTTTTACGGATACCGAAACCAGCATACAGGGTGGTGGAGATCATGTATCCTACGACTTTTTTTTCAATTCCGCCACCAGACTCGTAGCGCTGTTTCCGTCTGACGCTTGCTGCTTCACCAGTTTGAGAAAATCAACATCGGCATCCTGCGGGGAGATGGCCGCACGGATATCTTCTATGGCCTGGGCATCCTCCAGGCGGATTTCTCTGATGATCGGTTCTTCCAAAGCGTTTTTCCTCCCTGTTATTCAACTTTGATGATTTTGACCGTATGCCCCACCCAGTTGGGGGGGAGGTAGATCCTGCCACTGTTGCCTGAAGACTTTACCTCTTTTTCAATCATTTCCTCCCCGTACACTTCGAACTTGACCCTGGCCTGGGGGGCCGGCTTGAGATCCTGGGGTTCCGCGGGGTTTTCCGCTTGATTTTTATCCGTCATTTCATATCCCATTCCTGATGAAAAAGATTCTTTGCCTGTCTTTCAATCACCATACCAGACGCGATGATTCCCATTCTGGATGTCGGGCCGACTCTGTTCATATGCTGTAACTTTATATTGTTTTTTCTTTTTTTTCAACGCCTACCCGTCGTTGTACCGAATAAAAAAAACCAGGCAGCACGGACAAGAATGAACCGCACTGCCTGGGTTTACACTCAATTCTCCAAAAAATTACAGCAAAGGATTATACACCGCTGTTTTCATAATGAGGTACCGGATGGCCAGATCTCCCGCGAAAACAGATGCCAGGCGGAGAAAAACCAGAAAACCGTTGGTGCTGCCGCCCCACATGATCAAAGTAAAAATCAGGGGCACAAGAACGGCCAGCACCCCGACACCCACATAGGTGATCCGTTTGAGATCCCCTTCCAGCATCTTCTGAATGGAAACTTTGGCCACATCACTCATGTGCCAAGTTCCCCAGGCATACAGCCCGATGCACAGAATATAGATCAGAAAGAACGTAGCCGCCCAGACCTCCATTCCTGAAACCACTGTGGCATTGCCGCTCAGGGCAAATATGAACTGAAGCAGCTGCTGTCCGACCCAGATTCCGGAAATAACGGACAAGGGCAGCACAATGGTGGAACTCCAGGCCGGCAATGCCCGGATCACGTTCATGGTGGCGAATCCGTGAGAAATGATCAGCAGACACAAAATACCCATGATGGAATTGAAAACCATATTAAAACCGCCCGGGGTAATTATCTGAAAAAAGCCCAAAACGGCAAAAATACCGATGATCCATATCCCCCTGGACAGTTCGGACGTATTGGGCCTCATGAGCATCCGCCACGCCCTTTTGGGATTACCCAGATACAGGATATGAATCACCCCGCCCAAAACCAGGGTGATCAGCCAGCCGATCACGATCCCCGGCCTGAAGCCGTAAAACAGAGACATGAAATACAGGCCGGCACCGATTTCAGAAAAAAAGAACGCCAGCCACAGAAAAATACCTTTGTCATCGATCCACTGCCGCTGACGGGTCGGGTTGATCATCCACTCATAGGGTTTGATCCCGGAACCATCGGACGGAAACATGGTTTCAACCAGATTTTGGTGATTATCGTTCATCAATATACCCTCCTCAATTACACTTTATAAATCTTGACGGCAACCGCGGTTTCCATATTACCCGCCACTGGATCAAAATATTTGAGTTTGGCCGGCAGCAGCTTGCAGAAGTTGGCGCCTTTGCCTTTGGCAATGGGTCTTCCGTCCGCCCATAATCCGCCCTGTCCGGCAATACCGATTACTTTGGGACTCTGGGCTTCCATGGTCTTGACAATGCCTTTTTCCTTGACTCCGTATTTGTTTTCGATACAGATGATATCCCCGTCCTTGAATCCCCGTTCCTTAGCCATCGTGGTGTTCAAGGTGATCGTAAAGGTATAGGGACACATTTTGGATACTTCATCCACGTAAGGATTCTGAAAGGTGGTATTGTTGGTATGCAGGATATCCCGATAGGAGAACGCCAGCAGGTCATATTCATCATCCAGATCCTTGTGGGATTCAGGCCAGAACCAGGTGGGCAGCGGGGTATACTGATTCATGTCCATCTCCAGCTTCTGGTAGTCGAAACCGGTTTCCTCAAAGATTTTTTCCAGAGCCCGCCGGTCATGGATCAAGTATTCCATGTATACCGGGCACCGGGAATCTATCTGCCACCGCCAGTAAACATCCTCAATGGGTTTGTGCCAGGTGGCGTATCCTTGTTCTTCGATTTTTTCCTTATCCGGCCCGTACACCCACCTCAGAACCCGCTCTCCGATCTCTTTCCAGGTCAGTTTTTCACCCGGCTTGATCTGCAGCTCCGGATCCTTGACGCCGTAATAATCATTAAGTTTGGCGTTGAACTTGTCCAGCACCCCGACCCGGTGGGCCACTTCAATGTATACATCCATGAAAAAACGGGATTCGCCGATGGGCTTGGCCACGGGTTTCTGAAGATGCACAAACCAGTCTTCATAAGAGGGCGACCCGGAAAAGAAAAACGCGTCAATCTCGGAGGACCAGCAGTCTTTTTCCAGATAGGACACATCAGGAAGGATCAGGTCGCCAATGGCCTGGTCCGTTTCGTTGATCCACAGATCGTTTTGCACCACAAAACAGTCCTTGAAGTTCTTCACAGCCGTATCCCAGTCGGAATTACTGATGACAAAGTTGGCGGAGATTCCGAAAATCATTTCCGGTTTAGCTTTCATGCCCAGCTTTTCATGGATGTAATCCACCTCTTCCACATAAGGGATATGGGACAGGGTGCAATGGGTCCACACATCCACGCATCCCATGTTGGTAGCGGGATAACTGGGTGCATGCACCGGCCAAGGATCATGGGAATAAAACACGGACGGCACGATCACGCCATCGGTACCCACGGTACAAGTCTGCTCGTAATTGCCGCCCGGATAGGCCCGCCGGATGGCCGGCCATCCCAGTGTGCCGCCAGGAACATCTTCAGCACCCACCAGCTGGGCCATCAGGTCAATGGCCGCCACTTGATGTATCCCGTTGGAATGTCCCTGGGACCCCCGGAAGGTGACCGATGACACCGGCCGGTAGGGAAAGGTCTTGCCTTCAAGAGTGATAGTGGAGCCGATCTGGGCGTTGTCCACCCAGCCTTTGGCCACTTCCAGGATCTTGGCCGCCGGCACGGTTGACACCTCGGATGCCCATTCTATGGTATACTGTTTCAGATGTTCCTTGAACGGGACAAAGCAGGGACGGACCTTTTCTCCGTTGTATTCATACTCGCCTTCCAGGGCCAGGTCTTCCCAGGCAGCGGATTTGTCGTCATATTCCTTGATCTCGCCGGCTTTGGTATCAAACACCACCGGTTTGTCACTTTTTTCATGGCGCATGTAGGTGCCGTCATCCTTGATCAGATAGACGAAATTGGTCTTGGCCTTTAAATACAGCTCATCCATTTCCCCGCGCATGTTTACGATATAGTTGGCAATGGCCAGGCCGACAGCCGTGTCCGTCCCCGGGAGGATGGCCAGCCATTCCGTGGCCTTGCCCCCGGCAAAATTGCCCATGGGATCGAACACGATCTCCTTGATGCCTCTTCGGACCGCATCGGCCCGCAGCCGGGCATTGGTCATGGCGGAATGTCCGGAGCCGGTGCCCTTGCTGGAGCCCCATTTGAGCACATATTTGGTGTACCGCCAGTCCGGTGCGATGGACCAGGCTCCGTGAATCAGCCCGCCCAGCATGTGACAGGCATTGCCGCAGTGGAGGCTCCCGCCCCCAATGATAAAATTGCCGTTGTTTTTGACACCGAATGCCTGAGCATAAAAATAGGGGTGGTTGTGGGGACCGTCAGAGGCCCGCATGGTCTGGTTGGTGAACAGGATTTTGTTGGGATCGTCCTCCATGATCTTTTTCATCTTGGTGGCGATGATATCATAGGCCTCTTCCCACTCAATCTCTTTCCATTTGGGATCCACCCCGATCCCTTTTTCCGGGTTGGTCCGAAGCATCGGTTTTTTGATCCGGTTGGGGTCATGGTAATACATGAGACCGGCCGCACCTTTGCCGCACAGCCCGGCATTGGTGCCGCCCATGGTACTTTCCTTGATGCCTTCTATTTTCACCGGCACCCCGTTCACCACCCGCACTTTTGCTCCGCAACCGCAGTAACAGACACCACAGGTGGTATTTACCCATTTGTCTTCCCAAATTTCATCTGTTTTATAGGTCATTTTGCCTCCTGTTTAATCGATATAATACACGGCGGGTTCTGTGCCGAATTCTTTTCTGAGTTGTTTGCCCTTCTTTTCCATGATCAACCGGTTGATTTCGCTGTTGGGATCATCCAGATCTCCGAATACCCGGGCTCCCACCGGACAGATGTTCACACAGGCCGGTGTCGCTTCTTCATCTTTGCCCGGAGCCAACCCTTTTTTGGTGCCCGCATCCACTCTTTCCGAACAGAAATTGCACTTGATTACGGTTCCCAGTTTGAATGGATACAGCTTTTCACCGATAATTTCCATCTCGGTCTTGCCCTGGCCCGGAAAATATTCCCGGTTTTTGACTTTTTCATCATAATAGGTCCGCTGCTGATACGGACATGCGATCATACAGGCCCGGCATCCCACACATTTGGTATCGTCAATGGCCACGATGCCGTCTTCTCTGACATAGGTCGCACCGGTGGGGCAAGCTTCCACACAGGCGGCATCTTCACAATGGTTGCACAGGATCGGATAAATCAGCTTGGAAGAAGTGGGAAATTTGCCTGTTTCTCCGATCAGCACCCGGTTAAAGAATACCCCGGGTTGCAGAAAATGTTCTTCTTTACACGCGATGGTGCACCCCCAGCAGGCGATACACCGCTTTACATCGATTACCATTCCCCATCTAGGCATAGCAGCTCCTTTTTCATAATACATTCATAATTATTTTTTGATTTGGATTCTGTGTCATGCAGCCTAAAGATCAACGGTTGATACCTCTTCGAACCCTCTTCTGGCACAGATCTTATTGGCATCCAGCTTTTTTCCTGAAAAGTAATCCGCCAGGGCCTCTAACACCGGCTCGATATCCAGCAACCCGGACATTTTGGCAAACGCCCCCACCACCACGGTGTTGGGAATGGGCAATCCGATCTCTTCCAGGGCAATGCCGTTGGCATCCACCACCGCCAGCTTTTTCAGATTCTCATGGCGGACATCGTCCTGGTTTTTTTTATCGTTGAGCAACAGCATGCCGCCTGGCAACAGTCCGTCAAACACGGCCTGAGAATGCTTCTGGGACGGATCCAGCACCACCAGAATATTGGGATTGTAAATCTGGGTTTTCTCTTTCACCGGTTTGTCGGAAAACCGTCCAAATGCCGTCACCGGAGCTCCTCTGCGTTCAAATCCGAACATGGGAAAACTGGCACCGAACTGCCCGGTTCTGGCAAATGCATTGGCCAGAATCTTGGAGGTGGTCACCACCCCTTGCCCGCCCCTGCCATGGAATCTGACTTCACTCATCATAATTTCTCTCCTTAATCTTCCGCAGAAACCGGTAGCTGGCATTCCGCTTCCAGCACACTCAGTCCGCCCAAAAGGCAATATTCATATTCCACATCATCCTGAAGAATCGTCAGGTCCTCTTCGGTCATGTGATTGAATTTTTTCATCATTTTAGTGTAATTGCTCACGGGTTTGGGTTTTTTGACGGTTTTCGTCATGCGGATTTTCCCGTTTTCCGCCTCCCACAAAGGAAAGTAATTGGTTTTAACCGCCTGCCGGCAGATTTCGATGGTATCTGCAGGATTCGCCCCCCAGCCGGTGGGGCAGGGTGCGAACACATGAAGAAAACAAAAACCGCGTTCTTTGGCTTTTTTTGCCTTGAGCAATTTTTTGGCCAGATCCTCCAGATCGCTGAGGGTGGCCGTGGCCGTATACGGAATCTTGTTCATGGCCATTTTCAAACCCAGGTTCATGCGCCGCAGGTTTTTCCTTTATGCACGGTACCGTAGGGCGTGGTAGTGGTGGTCGCACCATACGGGGTGGTGCCGCTTTTCTGAATACCGGTGTTCATGTACCCTTCATTGTCATAGCAGATATAAATAAAGGGTTCGTTGCGCTCGGCTGCCCCGGACAGGTTGCCGAATCCGATATCATTGGCTGTGCCGTCCCCGTTGAAACAGACCACTGTGTTATCGATCCCCGCCTTTTTGTAATACCTCACCAGGCCGGTGGCATTTGCGGCGGCCCCGGTCATCAGGGTTCCGAAATAGGAAAGAGTGTGCCATGATTTTTTGTTCTGACCCAGCAGCACCGGGGCGGAACAAGACGGGTTCCGGTAATGATGATGTCATTTCCCAGAACCCGGGGAATAAACCGTAACAGCAGTTCCAGCCCGCACCCCGGGCAGAATGCCACCCCTTTTGAAAACGGGTCGTCATGTTTGAGGTAATCCAGTACCTTGGTCAGCCGGCCTTTCTTTTTTCAGCCATGTTATTTTTCCCCCTTATCTGTATTGGCTTCCGGGTACGACACCCAGGTCACTTCCGGGACATCTTTACCGGCCGCCAGATCAGCCGTCATTTGGATCATCTGTTCCACGTTGGTTTTGGTGATATCGGTATTGGCGATGCCATCGATAAAGCTGACCAGTTTCGCTCCGCCCAGCCGGGTTTCAAATGATTTAAGCTCCGTGTAGATGGGACCGCCGTCAAACCCGAATGCCAGACTGCGATCCACCACGCCGATCGCCTTTTTACCTCTCAGGGCCTTGACCAAGGCTTGATGAGGGAACGGCCTGTACATGCGGATCTTCACCAGCCCAATGCGTTCCCCTTTTTCCCGCCGCTCATCAATGACCGATTTGATGGTCCCGCACATGGATCCGGATCCCACCAGGACCATATCCGCATCCTCGGTGCGGTACTCTTCCAGCTGTCCACCATAGGACCGGCCGAAAATATCGGCAAATTCCCGGTCAATGGCATCAAATTTGAATTTTGACCGTTCCAAGGCGGTCACATGTTTATGCCGTAGCTCCATATATCCACCCAGAATTCCATGAGTGCCGACTCCCAGTTTTTCACCGGGGCGAAGTACTGTGCGTTTGGGCTGGGATTTCAACACGGATAGAAACTGATCCACGGTTTCCTGTTCCGGGATCTCCACCCCTTCAGACAGATAGGACAGGAAAAACCCGTCATAATGCACCATAACCGGCACTTGAATATCGTAATCCTCAGCCAGGCGGTAACTTTGAAGCACCAGATCCAGAATCTCCTGGCAATTTTCAGCTATCAGAAATATCCAGCCGGCATCCCTTGTGGAAATCATGTCCTGCTGGCCGGAAGACACCGCAATGATCCCCGGGGTTTCCCGGTTGACATTGACCATGACAACGGGCGCTCTGGCACCGGCTGTTGCCAGGACCGCATCATACATAAAGACCAGTCCCCAGGAGGAGGATGCGGTGAACACCCGGGCACCTGCCAGAGATGCCGCCATTACCGCGTTCATGGCGGAATTTTCGCCTTCCACGGTGATCAGTTCGCAATCCATCTCACCGGAAGCGTGAAAGCTCGAGATCTGTTCGATCACCTCGGTCTGGGGCGTGATGGGGTAAGCCGCCACCACATCGGGCCGTGCCAGTTTGGCGGCGATGGCAGCTGCCGCGTTTCCGGTAATGACTTTGATACGTGATGATGTTGCAGTGGCATTCATGATACAAACTCCCCTTCCGAAACCATGGTGATCGCCCCTTTCGGGCATTCTTTTGCGCAGATGCCGCATCCTTTGCAAAAATCCAGATCCGGTTCGAAACAGCTGTCCGCTGTCATTACCATCACCTGAATCGGGCAGTAGATGGCACAGAAACCGCAGAAAATACACTTCTCCTTGTCCACCACCGGCCGTTTGGTTCGCCAATCGCCGGTATCCGTGCACATCAGCGATTCGCTGGCATCCGACCACGGCCCTTCGTAGTTAAAGTATTGATTTGATGACATAAAAAACCCTCCCCTGTTTGCGAATAAGATGACCATGGGCAATGCTGCTTTAATGTATCTATTTCATAGCCATTTTTTTGATACAATTCGATTGCATTGTCAAGCAAAAAATCATGAATTCAAAAAAAATGACCGATTTGGCATGTAAGAAATGGGAGTTATCTATAAAAATTGAATTGCAAAAGATAGGCAATAGTTGATAAATCAACGATTAGCGCTGCACCGGATGGCACCTAATCGGCCGGGGTTAATTTTTCCGGTGCAGCGTCAAGACGAAATCGATCCGTCAGATATAAGAAGTGCTGCGAGGTTTATATCGCTGATTTAAAAGGGTCCAGCCCGACCCGTTCGATCATTTTTCCCAGACGTTCCCCCGGTTTGGCCTGATCGACATATACGGCGATCACTTTTTCCACAGCAGCCATCACCTGGTCATCATCCAGTCCGGTCTTCAGTTCTTTTCCGATCCGGGGGGTCATGCCCACATTCCCCCCGATGGTCAGGGTCCATCCCTCGGGAAATCCGATCAGTCCGACATCCCGGACCCAGGATTCCGAACAGCTGAGCTTGCACCCGGATACCGCCATCTTGAATTTGCCAGGCAGTGCGGCAGCATGGTATTTCTTGTCCAGCGCCATGCCGATTCCCAATGCATCCTGTTTGCCCAGTTTGCAGAACGTGGTGCCGGGGCACGCCCGGATGCTTCTCACACAAAGACCGACGGCTGCGCCCTTTTCCAGCCCCAGTTCTTCCCAGACCGCATCGATATCCGATTCTTTCAGTCCTACGATGGCCACCCGGGTCGCCCCGGTGATTTTAATGGCTTTGGCCTGATATTTTTCAGATACATCGGCAATCTTTCTTAGCAGATCCGGTGTCACCACCCCACAGGGAATATGGGGGGCAATGGCATAGGTCTCATTATCATTCTGGGGAATAACCCCTTTTTCTCCAAGTTTCAGCATACTGTTTCTCCATTTGAATAATTATTGTTTACAAATCAATCTAAAGAGTTTGGGTGAGACTGTCAAGCCGATTGCTGAATGCCCTCCCTATCAGACAGGGGCGTTTCCATCAATACCACTTGAATATCACAAATCAGTAGTTAGCTTAATTAAATATAAAAGGACGCGAATCCCAAAAAAGGAGAGCAGCCATGGATAAAAAGAAATTATGTGAAAAAATTCGATCCATATATCCGGATATTGGCGAATGCGGTATTGATCTGGATGTCGGATATGATAGAGACAATGGTCGATGGACCGTTCATCTTAAAAAAGACAGAAAAGAATTGAAAACGTTTCTGGAACCTGATGATGCCCGTTTGTGCATGGAAGGCAAACAGTGCGTCAGCTTAGGAATCGAAATCAACCAGTTAAAAGACAGCATTGACAGAATGCCGTTGCAGTGAGGTGCCAAGATGAAAAACTCTGACAAGAAAAAAGAAAACCAAGGAACTCCTCTGGATGTGTGTACCCAGGCTTCCGAGTTTGCTGAACATGCAAGACCCAATGAATCGCCGCAGGATGCGTGCGATGACGGAAGGGCAGGTACCGGCAAAGACGAACAAACGCCTGACAGCGGCCAATAATTCTGTGCTTTTTAAGGAGGACAGCGTTGAAGCACCTATTTTTCAGGATGCGGTATTTTTTCGTTTCTCCACTGTATATTCCAGTTGGACACTGCTTTTTTTCTGATCATCAGGACGGATAGTGGAGGGGCTAAAAACGATATTGGCGCTGATTTTGCCTGATTCAGTGATGCCGTCCAAAGAGATCGGTTCCGTAAACAGGGTATCGATATCCTGTAAAACCTTAGAAGGGCCTACAACCAGAACCTTTCCAGGTTCAACCTTTACTTGGGTCATGATCAGGTCCAAAGAAAGCCTGCCGGCCCAGAACGATTGAATCGGAATCTCTTTTTTCAATGGCACGTCCACGAATACCTCCAGTATGGATGGTTCGATACTTTTCACCGAAATACCCGGCGGCACTGAAATGGCATTCCGCCCGACTGACAGGGTATTTTTACCCGGGGAGGTATTGGCAATATCCAGCTTGACATTGATGCGGTCCGGCCTTAAAGACCGGATCAGGGGCCTGGAACCACTGACCAAAAGCCGAACACTGCTGGCAGATGAAGAAAAGACCTCCATTTTCTGATCTGATTTGACAAATTCGACTGGCACATCATGGGTGGAAAGAGTTTCCACCCCCTTTGAAAAACTGACCCACAACCCGGTGACACACAACAGACAAACGATCGACGCCACCACCAGTTCCCGGGTCTGTTTTTTGACGTTCTGGACGGACAGGTCTCCGCCTGCATGCTGAGTCAGCATCTTTTCAAGCACACCCGCATCATTGATATCATAAATCGACTTATCTCGGACCAGGGTAATCTTTCCCCGTTCCTCAGACACCACGATCACCATGGCATCGGTCTGTTCCGCCAGCCCCACCGCAGCCCGATGCCGGGTTCCGAAACGGGAAGGCAGATCGGTCCGCTTGGACAGCGGAAGAATCACACCGACCTCTGTAACCCGATCCCCCCGGATCACAATCGCCCCGTCATGGACCGGATTGTCACGCCAGAAAATACTGATGAGCATCTCTTGGGAAAGCTTTCCCTGCCAGGGGATCCCTTCTTGAACCACACTTTCCATTCCCGTGCTCAACGGCAGAACAATCAGGGCACCTATTTTTTTTCTGGCCAGTTCATACACACTCTCCACTATGATGCCCACGGGTGTCTTGACTTTCTGACGGGGAATCCCCCAGAAAAAATATTTCAGGTCACGGGTCTGAGCGCGGATGAAATTTCATTGCGAAATACGATAATGATCACCAGTGCCGCCACGGCAATCACACCCTGCAGGACCCAGCTGGTGATGATCAGCCCCATGAAAAACGCCACCTGTCTAAATACTAGCAGCACCACCATAGTCAACAGGACCCGGAGGACGTTGGTTCCCCGGAACAGCACATACAGCCGGAAAAGAATATAGGTGTTCAGGGCGATATCCAGCCCGTTTTGCCATCCGATATCGAAGAAGCTCCCCATCACGGATCAGTCTGAAATCCCAAAGCGAAGCGTTTTCAACACCTTTTCCCGGCTGTCTACAATTTCCACCCGCCAAGGCCCCTTGTCCGCACTTCGAAGCTGCATACTGGAAAACGAAGACCATTTGGGCGGGAGCAACACCAGCCTGGCATTGGAAATCAACCGGTCCTGCCGGTACCAACGATGAAACACCACGGTATCTTCATAAACTGGATCAAACGCAGTAAAACAGAATACCCGACCCAGAGAAATGGAAAATACCACCGCCGGGGTGACCGGCAGAAAATTTTCAATGAATTCGCACATTACCGCCTGAACCATCACCGGTGGTTCAGACGTCTGCTCGATGATGGGCGCTATATCCTGGGCCCACCCCCGGGGAACGCTGACACCTGCCGACATCAAAAACAACAGGAAAAGCGTGTATATGCCAGTTTTTTTTTTCATTTCGGGTATCTTATCCACAGCTCCTTTTTTTTCAAGCAAATTCACAAAAAATCTGCTGCGGCACCTGGCTAAAAAACCTTACGTCTGCTATTTTGAAAAAAATTGAACCGTTGGGTATCACAAAAAAATCACGTTGTATTGAAGAGGCGTTCCATGAAATCCCATGTCATGATTCTGGCCACCGGCGGTACCATTGCCGGCATCAGCCGGGCTCCGTCCCAGTCCGAATACTGTGCAGGACAAATGGACATTCAGAAAATGATCGACGCGGTTCCGGCTTTGAAAGACCTGGCTGACATTTCAGGAGAACAAATCGCCAATGTCGGATCCCAGGACATGTCTTTTGAAATCCTGATCCGCCTGGCCTGCCGCATCAACGAATTGATGACACATGACGACGTTCACGGCATTGTGGTCACCCACGGCACCGACACCATGGAGGAAACCGCTTTTTTTCTGAACCTTACCGTGAACAGTCCCAAACCGGTAGTGCTGACCGGGGCCATGCGCCCGGCCAATGCCATTTCCGCGGACGGCCCGCTGAACCTGTTCAATGCCGTGGCCGTGGCAGCTGATCCCAATGCCCTGGAACGGGGGGTCTTGGTGGTGATGAACGACCGGATTCACGGGGCCCATTCCCTGACCAAAACCAACACCACCTCCGTGGAAACATTTTTATCCCCTGTCAACGGCCTGATGGGAACCGTCAACTTCGGAAAAACCGCTTATTTCCGATTTCCTTTCCGGCAGCACACCTATCTGAGCGAATTCTCGAGCCGGTTCTGTCAGCCCCCCGTCCCGATACTTCCCCGGGTGGACATCGTTTATGCCTGCATTGACATGCCGCCGGATCTGATCGATTTTTCCCTGGCCGCCGGAGCCAGAGGCATTGTCATTGCCGGGGATGGCAACGGAAACATGAATCAGGCCACCGTAAAGAATGCCGCACGCAAAGCGGCCCAGGGGATCGGCATTGTCAGAAGCTCCCGGGTGTCCACTGGCACGGTGAGCCGGAATGTGGAACTGGATGACGATTCGCTGGGATTCATTGTGTCGGATGAACTCAATCCGGCCAAAGCCCGGATCCTTCTGATGCTGGCTTTGTCTATACCGTATGCTCCGCCACACATTCAACAGCTGTTTTACACCTACTGATCGTTTCTGCTAGCCAGGCGGCAGACTGTCTATGGGTAAATAAAGCTGTGTGCCTTCCGGCAGACTGGCAAAATCCGATATTTCAGCCCCTGTTTTAACCTGTCCAGGAGGAAGATAATAGACGGTGGCCGCTTCCTTGTATTTCAGGCCGGCAATTTGGTAGGCCGTCTTTTTTCTGGTGATGACAAACGGTCCCTGATACCCCACGATCACCTGTGTGTTCAGCGGCAGATCATCCCAGTCGGAAATACGGGAGCCTGGCTGGACTGAACCGGACGGCAGAAATAGATGGTGGAATCCAATTTATAGGCCGGACCGGCGAGAGACCAGGCAGTCATTTGATCGGTAATGGATTTTAAAGGATATTCCGGAACCGCGATTTCAGCTTTCTGAAATTTTTGATTGAGCAGCACCCGGGTATTGACCGGCAACAGATGCCACCCCACCGTCTCCGCGATCCGATCACCTGTCAAACGGCGGCCGCTGGGAAGTACATATACAGTGGTCGGATAATCATATTCCTCGCCGGCAATGGCCCAGGCCGTCCGCTTTTTTGAAATCAGACCGGGAACCGGACCCGTGGCAGCCACCGCCGGTCCGGGTGCATAGAAAAAATCCGCCAGAGAGGGGTCCGGCAGAAGCCGCCCGGCCCTGACATCCGGATCTTTATCCACGGTTGGCCCCAGCCTGGCCCGGGCACGGTCAAAATTTCTGGCACACCGCTTTCTGCCCCGATGATCTCCGAGAAACCAGGGATTGGGACGGCCATAGGCGACCTGGCTGTGGGTGAGCACGGCCTGATCATCCAGGGAATAGACTTTCTGAAGAATTTTGACAAGCAAGGCTGCAGACCGGTATTGCGCATCCGTCAGCGGCGCGTTATGGTATCCCACCAGTTCGATCCCGATGGATACCGACGAGATATCCTGCCGGCCGTCCCACATGGACAGCCCGGCATGATCGGCCCGGAACCGCTTGTCTAACACCCGATAGGTGGTCCCGTTTCTCGCGATCACGTAATTGGCATGGCCCCCGGGTGTGCTACGGCCCCCTGTCAAGCGCTTTCCCCGGGCCACAACTCGCAAAGTGGCGGACAGCCCGAGTTCTGAAGTATGGACGATAATGTATAACGTTTTCTTCCGCGGTGTTTTTTTGAATTTTGGATTCAGCCGATTTTGATAGTCAACGATTTCTCTCTGAAACGTTTGAAAATTCGATGTGGTCAATGAAACACCCACCGCATTGATGGGTACCCCGAGCACAAGGCATGCAAAAGTTGTCATCTGAAAAATCCGCCCGGTTTTCCGGATCTTTTGCCAGACCGATCGAATGTTCTGAAAAATACGTTCTCTTTGATTCCTTTTTCCATTCATGATGTCCAGTATAGCAATGAACCCGGAAAAGAGAAACGGACATTTTCATAAATCAAACCAGGGAAATTTTTATTGACAGAGTCAATTGCTGAAATATATTTATAATTTATGTGACTTGGTGAGCAGGAAGATTCAACCAACAGTCGTAAAAAGAGGATTTTATGGAAATAGCAGCGTGCAAGTCGTCCTATTTTGATTTATTTATCGACGTTACCCAAAAAATCACCGCCGCTGAAAAAACGGATGACATTTTTGAACTGATCACCGGCAAACTGCCCGAAATCATGGATGTGGATGCCGCCACCATCCGGCTGCTGGATGAGGCGGACAAAAAGCTGGTACTTCGAAGTGCCAGTGGTTTGAGTGATGCCTATCTGAACCGGGGTCCCATTGATCATGAAGAGCCGGTTTTCAAGGCCCTTGAAGGCACGCCTATTGTGATTAAAAAAGCGGCCGGTGATCCCCGGGTTCAATACCAGGACAGCGTGATTCAAGAAGGCATTCAATCCATTCTGGTGGTCCCCATTCCTATCCGTGGAAAAAATGTCGGAATTCTGAGGGTGTTGTGCAAAAAACCGTATGAATTCAAGCCCGATGAAATCAATTTTGTCGCCGCACTGGGGGAACAATGCGGCATTGCCACTGAAAATACACGGATTTTCGCCGATCAGCAGACCCAGCTGAATTATTTTGAAACCATTCTTGCCATCAGCAAAAAGATCCATTCCACCTATGAACTGGACAAGATCCTGGATATGATTGTCACCCGTCTGCCTGAAGTCATGAACCTGAAGGCCGCCACCATCCGGCTGATGGAAGAACACAAGGGAGGCCTTGAACTGAAAGCGGCGTATGGATTAAGCCGGACCTACCTGGAAAGAGGGCCTTTAGACAGGGAACTGGCCACCTATTACCTGAAACAGGGAGAGCCGGTGGTCATTTTGGATGCCAAAACCGACCTCCATACCAAATACCATAAGGAAGCGGAACTGGAAGGCATCGCCAGTATTCTGGCCGTGCCGGTCACGTTCAACGAGGAAGTGATCGGCATTCTGCGCCTGCTCACCGAAGAGGTGCGCCAATTCTCCCATCCCGATATCAATTTTGCCCTGGCCATTGCCGAACAAAGCGGCATCGCCATCCAACGGGCCATTGACTACAACCGACTCAAACAGACCTGCAAGGACAGATAACCTGTCCGCGCAGGGACGGATTAAGGGAGCACCCATGAAATTCACCATCGATCACTTCAATATCAATGTTCTGGACCTGGACAAAAGCCTGGCTTTTTATGACAAGGCTCTGGGCCTGAAAGAAGCCCGGCGCAAAAAGGCTTACGACGGCAGTTTTATTATCGTATATCTCGAAGACGGCATCAGCACCAACAAACTGGAACTGACCTGGCTCAAATCCCGGACAACCCCCTATGATTTAGGGGATGAAGAGTTTCACATCGCCTTTAAAACTAATGATTTTGACGTGGCCCATGCCCATCACAAACAGATGGGCTGCATCTGTTATGAAACCAGGAGATGGGCATCTATTTCATCAGTGATCCGGACGGATACTGGCTGGAAATCATACCCAACCGATGAATGCCTTTTTTCCGATACCTCCTCCGGAACACTGACGTCGCTCATGTTTATCCCCACCACCATGGCCGAAGTGACCGCTTTGGGCTGGGACCGGCTGGACATTGTCCTGGTTACGGGCGACACCTATATCGACTCCCCTTTTATGGGGGTGAGCCTGATCGGCAAGATCCTTCTCAAGGACGGGTTCCGGGTGGGGATCATTGCCCAGCCGGCTCTGGATACCCCCGAGGATATCCTTCGTTTGGGCACCCCCGCACTTTTCTGGGGAGTGACGGGCGGGGCCGTGGATTCCATGGTAGCCAATTACACGCCTCTGAAAAAACGGCGCAAAACCGATGACTACACCCCGGGATATGTGAATAACCGCAGGCCGGATCGGGCCGTGATCGCCTATGCCAACCTGATCCGCCGGTTTTGCAAACCCACCCCCCCCATCGTTCTGGGAGGGATCGAAGCCAGCCTGAGGCGCACGGCCCATTATGATTTCTGGTCAAACAAAATCCGGCGGTCCATTCTTTTTGATGCAAAAGGCGATTTTCTGGTGTTCGGCATGGGCCATATCCCCATCCGTCTATTGGCAAAAGCATTGAAAAACAAAAAAACGATTGAGGACATTGCCGGTATCGCCTATATCGCCCAAACAAAAAAAGGGCTGGCCCTGCCGTCATTCGAAACCATAACCAAAAGCCAAAAGGCTTATGTCCAGGCATTCCATACCTTTTATCAGAACACAGACCCTTTGACTGCCCAGGGCCTTTGCCAGGCCCACAACGACCGGTACCTGATCCTGAACCCGCCGGCCCCGGCCTCCACCACCCCCGACATGGACGAGATCCATGACCTGGCGTATGAGCACGACGTCCACCCCTTTTATAAGGCCATGGGGCCGGTGCGGGCCCTGGACACCATCCGGTTCGCCATCCCCACCCATTACGGTTGTTACGGCGAATGCCGGTTCTGTGCCATCACGATTCACCAGGGGAGAACCGTGCAGTGCCGCAGCATGGACTCCATTGTCCGCCAGGCCAAACAATTCACAACGTATCCGGACTTCAAGGGCAATATCATGGATCTGGGCGGCCCCACAGCCAACATGTACGGATTTGAATGCCAAAAAAAATAACCAAAGGGGCCTGCCAGGACAAAGGGTGTCTGTTTCCCGTTCCATGCAGCGCCCTGCGCCCCAACCATTCCCAGTACCTGGATCTGCTGAAAAGACTGGGCGGCCTGGCCGGTATCAAAAAAGTATTTATCACCTCCGGAATCCGATACGATCTGATCCTGAAAGACAAACGGCACGGGATGGCATTTCTGGAAAAACTGGTGAAAGACCATGTATCCGGCCAGCTTAAAATCGCACCGGAACATTGTGTCCCACATGTTCTTGACCACATGGGCAAACAGACCATGGATGACCTGATGGCGTTCAAACATACCTTTGACCGCCTGTCGGCCCGATGCGGCAAATCTCAGTTTCTGACCTATTATTTCATGGCGGCCCACCCCGGCTGCACCCTCACCGACATGACGGCCTTGAAAGGCTTCACCCGTGACCGTCTCAACATTTCGCCCGAGCAGGTGCAGATCTTCACCCCCACCCCCTCCACCTATGCCACGCTCATGTACTGCACTGAACAAGACCCCTTCACCGGCACCCTCCTGTTTGTGGAAAAAAATCCGGCCCGAAAACAGCGCCAGAAAGAAATTGTCACAGCCAGACCCCGGCCGGGCAAAAAACTCAAGCCAAGAAAACATCCCCGCCCGATCTCATGGGCGCGATCAGACGGCTGAGCCCGGACCGGCGGCTATCCGCTTTTATGGAGAACAAGACGGGTCAAAATCGATTCCCGGACAACCGGGGCTTTGAGACGGGGCCGCCACCAATGTGCAGGGGGTTAAGCACCGATAGTCGTTATGAGCTGAAGCACCGACCGTCGTCAACGTCACCCCAAAAATGATATTAAAGAATCAGTCTGTGAGCACTTCGGAGTTAACAATGTGTGGAATTTTACCGGTTTTGTAAAATTCAATAATATTTTCCGCCGCCATAACCGACATCCGATCCCGGGCCTCCATAGTGCCGGAGCCCACATGGGGAAGCACGCACACATTTTCCATGGACAGCAGGGGATTATCCGGGACCATGGGTTCCGGATCGGTAACATCCAGACCGGCCCCCCAGATCTGTTTTTTGTTCAAGGCATTGATCAGGTCGGGTTCGTGGTGGATGGGACCTCTGGCCGTGTTGATGAAAACCGCGGACGGCTTCATTTTTTAAAGGCCCGGGCATTGAACAGATGCCGGGTCTCCGGGGTCAGGGCGCAGTGGACCGACAGGATATCGCTTTGTGCCAGCAACCGGTCAAAGGTGACCCATCTGGCATCGAGCTGTTTTTCAGCCACAGGATTCCGGGTCCGGTTGTGATAGATGACCGGCATTCCATAGGCGGTGCTACAACGCTCTGCCATTTTGGCGCCAATGCGGCCAAGCCCGAAAATACCTAAGGTTTTCCCCTTGAGCTTAAACCCCAGATGTCCCGTGGGGCGGAAGTATCCCCACTGCCCGTTGAGAATGGTCTTGTGCAAAAAACAGAACTTGCGGGCCGTTGCAATCATCAGGCCGAAGGCGATGTCGGCCGTGGCCTCACTCATGGCATCCGGGGTATAGCCCACGGGTATTCCTTTTCGGGTGGCTTCCGGGATGTCGATGTTGTCATATCCTACGGCAAATTGGGAAATGATGTCCAGATGCGGGCACTGATTCAGAAACTGTTGGTCGATGCGGTCGGTGACGGTACAGAGCAGTGCATGGTGATATTTGGACTGTGCAGTCAGTTCGTCCGGTGTCATGGGCCGGTCCTTTTCCCAGAAGGTGAGGCGGAACCGTTCCTGTTTGAGCAGGTCCATACCCACGGCCGGATATTTCCGGGTGATCAGTATTTTCTGATGCTTGATCATGATACTCATCAAATTATGCAAACATGCCCCTGATGTCAAGAAAAAATCTGTCAAAACACAGTGTACGTGAGCCTCTCCGGCAATAACCTGAAAGCAGATATCAGTGGACAAAAAAACTTTTTGCTGAACTGGGATACTACGTTGCGGCATTTGGCCTTGCCAGGGTTGAAGGCGGATTCAATTGCTTTAAGATTAAAGGAAAACCGATTTGTTTTTGTTCAATCTCCGGGAGAACCTTTTTTCTGCCCACCACACCACTTGGCCCTGATCCCTTACCCCGGAATGTTTCAACCACCCTCCCGGCATAGATCTGCGGGCGATGTTTATTAATGGACTTGCCCTCCACTATGGAGATCATGGTCTTCACCATGGACGTCATCTGCTCAGACTGATGCATGAGCATTTCACTTGCCACAGAACACTCCACTGCCGCAGCCGCGTTCTGTTTTATAATCAGATCCATCTGCCTGACTTCATTTTTCACTTCTTCAACACCGGCTGCCTGATCATTGGAGGAAGTTTCTATCTCTTGGAGCAGCTCCCCAACATCGGCAGCCGCAATCATGATCTTATTGAAGGTTTTATCTGCTTTAAATACCACCTCTGAGCCGTCCTGAATCCTTTTTTGAGTATCTTCGATCAAATGGGACGTTTCCCGGGCGGCCTGCGCAGCCCTCAGGGCCAGCGACCGGACTTCGTCCGCAACAACTGAGAACCCTGCCCCGGCATTTCCTGCCCTTGCTGCCTCAACGGCAGCATTTAAGGCCAGCAGGTTGGTCTGGAAAGCTATCTCATCAATGGCTCTGACGATTATCTGGGTTTCGGCGCTTGATACCGCAATGGTTTCAATGGAGGTCTTGAGATCTTCCATTTCATTTCTGGCCATAGCCACCGTGTCGTTGACAGATTGCATAAAGTCATTGGCATGGGTCGCTTTGCCTGAATTTTCAAGGGTTACGACAGCCATGTTTTCCAATGCGGTCTTGATTTTCTCAAGGCAGTCCGCCTGAGTCACCGCTCCTGATGAGAGGTTTCTGCTCGAGTCTTCAAACTGTCCTGACGCAGAAGCAACCTGGTGTGAACTGGATTCTAACCCCTGAACGGCCTGATTGACAGGGCGGATAATGGATGTGGACAATAAAAGAGCAGAAACTACCACAACAAGCAGAAAGGCCGATCCAAAAAGCAGATTGAAATTGCGTATGGAGATGGCCACTGCCATCAGCTCCTCAACATTCTGGGCAACCGCAACAGTCCACCCCTTCATGGGAACCGGTGCAAAACCGGCTATTTTGGGAACCCCTTCAAAGGTATATGGGAGAACCCCAGTTTTCTCTGAAAGCATTGCATCGGCTATTTCCTTTATTCCGGCTGTTTGCTTGAGATTCAAGGTTGAGACATACGCCTGATTTGGATGGGCAAGGACAAGCCCCTGACGGTCCACCAAATACGCGTATCCAGTGGTACCTATTCGGGTGCGGGAAATGCGGCTGCCAAACCTTTCGAAATTAATATCCATCCCCAGCACACCTGCAACATTATCCCCCTTGTCCATAATCGGCGCAAGAAACTTGATGATTCGTTCTTTTCCATATCCCGAAGAGGTCACCTGGCCGATTACCGCACTGTCAGTTTTCAGCATTTGATTGAAACAGGGCGTATCTGCAATGGAGTCTCCCTTATATGGAAAGGAATCATCTTGTCGAACACCTGCAAAGAGATTGCCCCTGGCATCTCCCAGGAACAATCCGTCACAAGCCTCGCCCAACTGCTTCACTGTCTTCGAAAGGCTGGCATTCAACCGTTTTTCGGTCAATTCATCGATGCCCATGCCGCCATAGAACCGGATATCCATGCCGCCAAAACTCCGGTAGCTGGCAGCCAGCCCTCTGGCGATATGAAGGTGTTCGTTAATGGCCATTTCCATCGCGGATGCCAGTCCGACTGCAAGACGTTCGGATTCAGTTTTCGCCTTTATCTCCATGGCTTTTGTGGCGATATCGGTCGAAAAATAACCAACCACCAGCAGCGGTACCATCACCATGAAAATCCCTCCGGCCACCAGTTTCGCTTTGAGGCTCAACCGGACCCTGCCTGTCATAGGAAAAGCCGTCATGATACGACTCATATTTTGATAGCCTCATCTGTTATGTTTCGTTGTCCTTTTCTCAAAGCTCGGGTCCAGACCCCAAACGGGAAAAATCCTGTTTTGCGGCCACCCGAAGTCCGGCTGACTCTCCTTCCAGTGTGCCATCCGGCCAAGACGGGCATATCCTATCATCAGCGGTGTTAATATTCCATGAGCATTGGATAAGGTTTTCGTCATTTATCCCATGCCAATCATGGTGCTCGGCACATCGATCTACCGGAACAAATGTTCTTGCTGCTTTTTTTTCGGACTGCTCAGAGAATCAGGCCCAGCACCATAAAAAAATGCCCTCCTCCTGTTTCTCCGGTCACTGGGAAACACCAAACCGAATATTGAAATCATAGTTCAGCCTGTAAAAAAGGAACCGAAAAAAACGCCGATGGGTGGCAATCACCCGATCGGCGCTTCAGAGTTAAAAATGTGCAAGCTCATTCGAACCTGCTGTATTTGTTGTATTTTTATCTAAAAGCCGGTGAGTTTGAATGCTTGTAACCAACGGGATTTAAATAGATTCCAGAATTGGCATGTATTTTTTAGGTTACATAAAAAAACTGCCGGGGTTCCGGTATCCTGGAACCCCGGCCGGTAATTGATGAAACGATGTTCTTAAACCGTCAGAATCAGAAGCTCTCAAAAATAGCGGCTGCACCCATGCCACCCCCGATACACATGGACACAATGCCGTATTTGCCGTTGACTTCCTTCAGGTTGGCCAGGCAGGTGGCGGTAAGCTTCGCGCCGGTGCAGCCCAGAGGATGACCCAGGGCGATGGCACCGCCGTGGATGTTGATTTTGTTCATGTATTTTTCCAGATCCAGTTCCCTTAAGCAGTACAGAGCCTGGGAGGCAAAAGCCTCATTGATCTCATAAATGTCGATATCGTCAATGGTCATGCCCGCCTGGGCCAGGACCTTGGGGATGGCGTACCTGGGCCCTACGCCCATTTCATCGGATTTGCACCCCACGGTTGCATAGGACACCAGCCGGGCCAGGGGGGTCAGGCCCAGTTCATCGCATTTTTCCTTTGAAGCGATGATGGTGGCGGCGGCCCCGTCCGTGGTCTGGGAGGAGTTACCGGCCGTGACCGTGCCGTTGGCCTTGAACACGGTGCGCAGTTTGGCCAGCCCCTCCACCGTGGATTCCCGGATGCCGTCATCGTGTTTGACAATGAACTGCTCTTTCTTGTAGGTGCCGTCCGCCTGTTTGACGTATTTGATTGCCGGTGTGGGAATAATTTCTGTGAACAGGCCATTGTCCCGGGCTTTGGCCGCCTTGGCCTGGGAGGCGGCGGCAAACGTATCCTGATCCTGCCGGGAGATGCCGTACCGTTCCGCCACGTTTTCCGCGGTGATTCCCATGGACACGTACATCTCCGGGGATGTGCGGGAAAATTCCGGATGGGGCCGGGGATTGTTGCCGCCCATGGGGACATAGGTCATGGATTCCACGCCCGCACCCATGGTGATGTCAGACCATCCCATCTGGACCCGCATGGAGGCAAGGGCAATGGCTTCCAGGCCAGAGGCACAGAACCGGTTCACCGTGGCACCGGACACCTTGTCGGGAAATCCGGCCATTTTCAGGGCCACCCGGCCCAGGTTCAGGCCCTGTTCCGCTTCTGGAAACGCGCAGCCCAGCATCACGTCATCCAGATGATCCGGAGACAGGTTCGGGGTTCTTTCCACGGCCGATTTCATGATAAAGGTGATCAATTCCTCGGGCCGGGTCTGGCTGAACTGGCCTCTTTTCTGCTTGCAGCCCGGAGTCCGGACCGATTGGACAATATATGCGTCTTTCATTGGTATTCCCTCCTTCTAGTTTCTGAGCGGTTTGCCGGTTTTGAGCATGTGGTCGATCCGGGCGATGGTTTTTTCTTCCTTGCAGAAATCCACGAATGCCTCTCTTTCCAGTTTAAGAATAGTGTCTTCGCTCACTTCAGATCCCACATTCACGTCTCCACCGCTCATCACATAGGCGATCCGTTTGGCCAGAAACGCGTCATGATCACTCATGAAATTACCGTTGCGCATGTTGAAGATTTCCGCGTTCACCATGCCCTGCCCGGCATCGCCGATCACTTTCACCGGCTGTTTCATGGGAGGCGCGTATCCGTCATCCACCATTCTGAGCACTTCTTTTTTGGCTTCTCCCACCAGGGTATCCCGGTTGAGCACGATGCGGTCCGCCATTCCCAAAAATCCGTTGCCAACCGCCTGGGCCGCGGACATGGACACGGCAGCCATGCCAATCTTCATGAACGCCTGCACAAACAGCTTGGACAGATCCACTTCCTTGACGGTCTTTCCGGGCAGGGCGCTCACGTATTTCCGCCACAGGTTCATGGTGCCGCAGCCGGCCGGCAACAGCCCGACCCCGATCTCCACCAGCCCCATATACAGTTCGGCATGGGCCACGATGCGGTCGGCCCCCAGGCAGGTTTCACACCCGCCGCCCAAGGTCATGCCGTAAGGGGCCGCCACCACAGGGAACGGGGCGTATCTGGAGGCTTGGATGCCGTCCTGGGCTTTTTTAAGGAATGCGTCGATTTCCGCGTATTTTTTGTCATGGCACAGTTTGGAGATAAAGCCTAAGTCCGCACCTGCGGAAAAGGCCCCCGGCATGCCTCCGGCTTCGTTGCCGATGACCAGCCCCACACCGCTTTCATCCACATAGCCTAAGCTTTCACCGATGAAATCCACGATCTGTTCATTGATGGCGTTCATCTTGGTGTGAAATTCCAGGCAGAACACCCCGTCTCCGATGTCCACCAGAGAGGCGGATGCGTTTTCCATGACGGTCTTGTGGTTGCCCTTGGCCGCAGCAATGGAAACCAGGGATTCCGGCACGGGCACAGGTCTGTACCCGGCTGAGGCAAAGTCATAAAAATACCGGACCCCGTTTTCCAGCTTATAAAAGCTGGAGTTGCCGGCATCCAGCATCTTTTTGACATTGGCGGGAATCTCCAGCCCTTCAATGGTCATACGTTCCACTGCATCTGCCACCCCATAGGCATCCCAAAGCTCAAAAGGCCCCATCTCAAAATTGTAGCCCCATTTCATGGCATTGTCGATTTCCACCACCGTGTCCGCGATTTCGGGGATCCGGTTGGCCGCATACTCAAAGCTGTTGGCCGTTACCCTCCAGGCGAATTTCCCGGCCTTGTCACCGGCCCTGAGCACGGTATTGATCTTTTCCGTCAGGGAGCCGGCTTTCTTTGCCGCATCCAGGCAGGGGAAGGACGGCCGTTCCAGGTCTTCGTATTCCAGGGTGTCCAGGTTCAGCACCTTGCGGACCTTTTTCCATTCCGGGGTGAGGTCGGTTTTATAAAATCCGGCCTTGGTCTTGTTGCCCAGCAGGTTCTTTTCCGCCATTTTTTCCACAAAATCCGGCAGCTGCATGATGTCGCGCTGTTCGTCACCCTTGCACAGGTCATAGGAATTTTTAGCCACATGCATCATGATGTCCAGGCCCACCAGGTCCGTAGTCTTGAAGATAGCGGTTTTGGGACGTCCCATGGCCGTGCCGAAAATGGCATCCACTTCCGGCACGGTGAGACCGTCTTCCAGCATGAATTTCATGGCCGCACTGATTCCCTGGATCCCGATGCGGTTGCCCACAAAGTTCGGGGTGTCCTTGGCCCAGACAATCCCCTTACCCAGATTTTTTTCACCGAATTTCGCCATGAAATTCAGAACGTTCGGCAAGGTGTCTGCCCCCGGGATCAGCTCAAGAAGATGCATGTACCGGACCGGATTAAAAAATGGGTGCCCATGAAATGCTGTTTGAATTCATCAGAAAACCCGTCGGTGATGTCTTTGAGGGGGATGCCGGAAGTGTTGGTGGTGACGATGGAACCGGATTTACGGATTTTTGCCACCTTTTCAAACAGGCTGCGTTTGATGTCCAGCCGTTCCACCACCACTTCCACGATCCAGTCGCAGTCGGCCAGTTTGTCGATGTCATCCTCCAGGTTGCCGATGGTGATCAGCCCGGCATCTTTTTTGTTGAAAAACAAGGAGGGAGAGGATGCCAGGGCCGCATCCAGACCGGCCTTGACCATCCGGTTCCGGGCCGCCGGGTCATTTTTTTCTTCGTTTTTCAAGTCAAACGGAACAATGTCCAGAAGCAGTACCTTAACACCGGCACCGGCCAGCAGGGCTGCAATGCCCCCGCCCATGATACCGGACCCGATGACCGCGGCCTGTCTGATTTTTCTTGCCATGATGTCCTCCTGCAAAAAGGGTGATTATTGGTAATTCAAACGTCATATTTATGAATGAGTATTCATTTTTGAGTAACAGAAAAACGCCAGGATTGTCAAGGAAAATTATTTTCGGAACGATGCGGGATAATCACATTCAATTTCAGATTGTTAGGGTATGGATTCCGGGTCATGCCATCCGGGTGTATTCCCCATGCCGGGAAACCTGATGAATGAATTATCATTCATGATTAAAAACCCGGCGGATCTTGAAAAAACATCCGGCTTCTGTTACGCTCCAACGTTGATTTTTTTCATATATCGGAATTTTCCGTAATAGATGGAGACCTGTCCATGCCCCGGATACCCTTAAAGATTCAAGCATTTTCAATTCTGAACATCGCTTCAGTCGTCGGTCAAATTCTCAAGCTTCAGCAGCCATCCGGAGAGATTCCCTGGCACGAGGGCGGCAAAACAGACCCGTGGGACCTGGTGGAATCCGCGATGGGCCTCAACATTGCCGGGCACGCCAATTCGGCCCGCCGGGCCCTTGAATGGCTTGTCCGGCACCAAAATTCGGACGGCTCCTGGTTTTCCGCGTATATGAACGGTATCCCCCAGGACCGCACCCGGGAAGCCCATATGGCCTGCTACCTGGCTGTAGGCCTGTTTCACGCCTATTTGGTCACAAGAGACCGGTCCTGGCTGGCCGACTTCCGGGATCCCATGGAAAAGGGGGTCGACTACGCCCTGGGCCTGCAGGCTACCACCGGAGAAATTCACTGGGCAAGGAGCCCGGAAGGAAAGATCGATCCCATGTCATTGCTTGCCGGATCTTCTTCCGTGTACATGAGCCTGAAATGCGCCTTGAACATCTGCCGGATTATAGGCCGATCCCGGCCGGACTGGGAAGCGGCATGGGCCCGGCTGGGGCACTCTCTCAGGGAGAACCTGCACAGCTACAACGTGAGCAAATCCCGGTTTTCCATGTACTGGTTCTATCCCATCCTGTGCGGGGCAATCCAGGGAGACAAGGCCCGTGCCCGAGTAGATAAATACTGGCAGAAATACATGATTGACGGCCAGGGAACCCGGTGCGTATCGGATCAGCCCTGGGTGACCATTGCGGAAACTTGTGAACTGGTACTGACGCTTCACGCCATGGGCAACCGGGAAAAAGCCCGAATCGTATTTTCCTGGATCCAAGACCGGGTCTATGAGGACAAGACCTTCTGGTGCGGATATACCTATCCGGACATGGTGATCTGGCCTGAAGAAAAGATCTCCTGGACCAATGCCGTGGCCCTGATGGCGGCGGATGCGCTCTATAACCTGACCCCTGGAGCCGGCCTGTTCTGCCATGAAAACTGGCAGGGGGCGGTTTTCAAAGGGATCTGACATGAGACGGGATTTACGGCCTTGGTATATCAAAAAAACATGGTACCGGCTTCAGCATCTGTATGTCCGCCATTACCTGGTGCCCCAGCTGACCTGCCTGGGGGATCACCCGTTTATTATTAAACCCTGGCACATTGAATTGTTCGGCGGCCCCATCCGCATCGGCTCCCATGTGACCCTGCTGGGATGTTCGGACAAAAAACCCGACTGACGGTGTGGTCTGACAAGACCGACGTCCCGGGGATTACCATCGGGGACCATGTGCTCATATCGCCGGGCGTCCGGATCAGTGCGGCCCACAGCATCACCATCAGCGATTCCTGCATGCTGGCCAGCCATGCCTATATCACGGATTCCGACTGGCACGGCATCTATGACCGCTCCCTGACGTCAACGGAAACCTACAGCGTGGTGCTGGAAGAAAATGTGTGGATTGGTGATTCCGCCATTGTGTGCAAGGGGGTCCGGGTTGGCCGCAACAGCATTGTGGGGGCCGGCAGTGTTGTCACCTGTGATATTCCACCCAATGTCATTGCCGCAGGCAATCCTGCCAGAATCCTCCGTCATCTGAACCCGGAAAAAAAACTCATCACCCGGAAGGACCGGTATCAGAACACGGAAGAAATGACCCGGTATCTGGAGGCATCGGAAAAACCGCGCTCAAAGGCAATACCCTGACGGGATGGCTGAAATCCCTGATTTTCCCGGAGGGATAGCGCACCTGCCAATGCACTGCCCGGTACCAGACCAAACCATGGGGCCTCTTCACGGGAAACGGTTCAAATGGGCCGGAAGACTTATTTTTCCCGCAACCCATTGAACAGAATGGATAACCGGGCCAGGGAAGGCGCGATTTTTTCCAGGTCAAAGGCATGGACATCTTCGGCCAGGGTCTGTCCGAATTGAGTAAACGCGGGCAGGTCAAACCGGCGGCCCAGTACGATGAAATGATCGGCTATGGCCTGGGCGTCGGATATGATCACCCCTTCCTGGGCTCCGGGCATCAGCGGCTCGATGGTTTCCAGAAGGTGAGGCAGCAGGTCGGGATGGCGGACAACCGCCCCCTGAACCAGAGATTCGGACAGCGCCGCATGGCAGGCGGACCGGTTTTCATCCGGACCCGGGGCCTCAGAGATCTGTTGGGTGGGTGGTTCATTCCGGCTGACGGCCACACCGGGCAGAATAATGGTAAAAGTGCTGCCACTGCCGGGCCGGCTGTCAACCTCAATACGGCCTTTCATCAATGCCACCAGCTGCCTGCAGATGGTCAGTCCCAGACCGGTGCCCCCGTATTTTCGTGTGATGTCGGTGTGTTCCTGTTCAAAAGACTCGAAAATCAGCTGCTGTTTGTCTTCGGCAATGCCGATGCCGGTATCCTTCACCTGAATCACCAGCTCCACGGCATCGCACTTGATCCTGTCCGAGACGGTCGCTGACAGGCGGATCTGTCCTTGTTCCGTAAATTTGACCGCATTTGCCACAAGATTGGTCAGTACCTGGCGCAGACGCATGTCGTCCAGCATCAAAAAATCCGGCAGCTGGTCATCCATATGAATGGAAAAATCCAGTTGTTTGTGTGCCAGTTTGACCCTGAACAAATGATGAATCTCGTAAAATAGCGTGGTCAGGGATACGGGGGTGGTCTGGATGTCGATCTTTCCCGCCTCGATTCTGGAAAGGTCCAGCAGATCGTTGATCAGGCCCAGCAGAAGTTTTCCGGAGGTGATGACCGCCTGAAGATAATTTTTCTGCTGGGAATCTGTAGCCATGGCAGACAGCACCTCGCTGAAACCGATTATGGAGTTGAGCGGAGTTCGGATTTCATGGCTCATGTTGGCCAGAAATTCACTTTTGGACTGATTGGCTTTTTTGAGTTCCTGTTCCTTCTGTTTTCTGACCAGGACCTCGTTGTTCAGAGCCTGGTTCAGCAGGGTCAGATTCCGGGTCCGTTCCGCCACCCGGTTTTCCAGCTCCTGGTGGGACTGCTTCAGTGCCTGTTCCGCCCGTTTGCGCAGGGTAATGTCCCGGACATTGACAATCACGCCCTGGACAGCCGGGTGGTCCAGCATGTTCCGGGCGATGGATTCCAGGATAAGATAATTCCCGTCCCTGTGAAGGTAGCGCTGTTCCGCAGTCGGGTCCGGATGCGGCAGGATACCCTGAACACGCCGCTTAAAGCGGTCTCCGGCCACCTGCAGGTCATCCGGGTGTAAATTGTCCAAGACATTGGTGCCCATGAGGGATTCAGGGGTATATCCCAGTATCCGCCCGGTTGAGGGACTGACATATTTGAAATACCCCTGATCATCAAGAACCCAGATCATATCACTGGCATTTTCAATCAAAGCCCGGAAATGCTGTTCACTGTGCTTCAGGGCTGTAAGGGTTTCTTTGAGTTGTCCCGCCATTTGATTGAATTTGGTTGCCAAATGCCCGAATTCATCTTTGGTCTGGACCGGAATCCGGGTATCCAGATCCCCTTTGCCGATTCTGTCCGCTCCCTGAACCAGATCCTTCAAGGGCCGGGTGAGCCGCCGGGTCAAAAGCATCAGGACCATGGAAATAATGAATCCCACAAAAACGCCCATGCCATAAAGAAGCGGCCGCATGCGATCCGCCACCCCGTAGATTTCCTGCATCGGGTCCACCGCCAGGATATGCCATTCCCAGGGTTCGAAATAAACGGATTTGGCCAGCACAGGTTCCCGTCCCATGGTCATTAAAAGCCTTGGGGCGCTGTTTAAAAGATCAGAAAACCAAGGGGTATCGTAGACCGTGGTATGGAGTACGTTCGGGTCCGGATGAGAGACGATCCGGCCTTTTCCGGTAACAATGACCATGTACCCGAGTTTACCAACGCCGATATCGCCAATACCGGTCACGGCATCCATCTGCGCCTTGGTGATACTGGCGGTAATGTCTGCCAGTCCATAGTCCCGAAGCATTTTCTCCTGGGATGAGACAATGACCATGGCTTCGGACAGCCGGGTGTCCAGCCAGGTCTCTCCCAGGTTCACCAGCGCAGTCCGGGAAAAAAAATAGGTGGTTTCAACAATCACCCACAGCGAGACAATGACCAGAGGCAGGGTGGTCAACAGAATTTTGCCATAGGTTTTCATGTCAAATTCTTTATCACCCCTGAAATGTTTTGCAAATAAAAAATTTATGGTTATCATGGTCCCTGAAAATCGAAAGATCGTGTCAAGCGAAAAAAACTTTGACCGCTTGACTCACAAACAGACCGAGGAAATAAAATGGATCAAAAACCCTTATTGGAAATATTCTCCGATTACAATTGACCCTGGTGCTATTTCATTACCGGGCGTATTGAAAAACTGCGGCAAAACTTTGATATGGAAGTCATCTGGCGGGCATATCCATTGAATCCGGACATTCCGGAGCTGGGAATGACGTTGACACAACTGTTCAGGGAAAAAGGCCTGATCGTGGATATAAAGAAGGTCATGAATGGATTGAAAAAAACTGCTGCCGATTCAGGGCTTCCCATAGGGGATCGGCGCCATATTTACAACACCCGCCTGGCCCATGAAGCCGGACTCTGGGCGCAAAGTCTGGGAAAAGGGCATGCATTTCACCAGGCCGCATTTCAGGCCGCGTTTGTGGATGATCGGAACCTGTCATCAAAATCCGTGCTCTTGGATCTGGCAGACACCGTCGGCCTGGATCCCAAAATCGCTGTAACAGTGGTGGAAAAACGGCTGTTTTCTGATGCCGTGGATGCGGACTGGCGCCTGGCGGAACAGCAGAACATTTCCGTGGTGCCCACCCTGATCATGGGAACGGAACGGCTGGTAGGGGCACGACCTTACGGGGCCATGGAAAAGCTGGTGGCCCGCCATATGTCATGAATCAATGTTTGCGGTCGGCATGATGCGAAAGACAATTGTGAAAAATTTCGGGATCTGATACACACCCGGTATGACATTTCGACTCTCAGATATTATGGATCTGGATTTTCTGCTGGCGCAGGATGAGCATTCGGACGTCTCAGAATCCGCTGAGCAGAAGGCGGCCCGAGACCGGGACATTTATCGTCAGGCGGGCGGAGATCATCTGTCAGATACCGACCTGATAACCGTCTGGCTGTCTTATCGCAAAATGCTGTATCTGGCCCAGACCGGCCCCGGAGGGTATCAGCGCCTGCCGGGACGGCTGTTCAACGACCTTTTCACCTGGACGGGCCGAGGTCTGGCACTGGCCGGGGGATTAGCCGGTCTATTCCTGGCATATGGGTTTCTGGCCTATCACGGAATCCGGCCGGTGAACGTGGCCGTGTTTTTTTTCGTGTTTGTGTTGATACCGGCGTTATTTTTTCTTTTTTCCTTAATCGGTTTTCTGTTTCACCATATCCGGGGATCCGGCACAAACTCACGGGGAATGTCCGCCCTGGTGTCCAGCCTGCTGTTTGAGCGGGGACCCGGCATACTCGAACGGCTGCGGATGAAACCGGAAAAAAAGCCTGCAGAAAATGGGCGTACCCGCCTGGATGAGGCGCTGTTTTTCCTCCGTAAGAAAAAACAGGTCTATGGCGATCTTTTCTTCTGGCCTTTGGTGATCCTGGTATCTTTGTTTGCGCTCTCTTTTTCCTTAGGAGCCCTGGGAGGCACAGTGTTCCGGGTGACTTTCAGCGATGTGGCATTCGGATGGCAATCCACCCTGACAGCCACTCCGGCGATGGTCCATGACCTGGTGACACTGGTGTCGATGCCCTGGACCGGATGGGTGCCGGACATCCTGACCGGACCAACCCTGGACCAGATAGACGGCTCCCGGATTGTCCTGAAGCAGGGAATTGCCGCCCTTGCCACAAGAGACCTGGTGTCCTGGTGGCCGTTTCTGTGCCTGAGCATGTTATGTTATGCCATTTTCCCCCGTCTGCTGATCATAGGGGGAGCAGTCATGGCCCACCGATCAGCCATGAAGCAGTTTGATTTTCAACAGCCCCGGTTCCGTCGTCTGATTGTCCGCATGAAATCGCCGATCATGGATATCGGGGTTGAAGAAAAAACCTCCCCCCGGCAGGGGGCAGCGCCGGCGTCTGAGCGGATCCATCAGTCCCACGGACCGGAGCAAAGGCCTGGAAAAGCGGTTTCAGAATATAAAAAATCGTCTGACCCGGTTAATGAAACTCCGCACCCGAACGCCGGAATGATGGAACCGGATCCTTCAGAAATCGGCCCGTCATTCGTAGGAACTCCGGCCTTAGTACTGGCCCCGGCACCGGCCTGGAACCAGGCATCCGCAGATCGGATTTCGCAGCTTCTGGCCCGGCAGTTTCTGCTGGATGTCCGGCAGGTGATTTTTGTGGAACAGGACATGGCAGCGGATTCCCGTGTGCTGGGACCGGAGGTGCTGGACGGGGCCGATCCGGTGATTTTCCTTCAAGAGGTTTGGCAGCCGCCTATCCGGGGGCTGCTTCATTATCTGGTGCAGCTCAAGCAGGGGGTACTGCAGGAGAAAAACGTCTGGATACTGCTGACCCGGGCTCCGGAGGAGGACAACCTGGGTGTGGATGACCGGGAGGTGGAAGTAGCCGTGTGGCAAAACCGCATCCTGGAACTGAACCACCCGGACATTCTGGTGGAAAGGATCCGGCCATGAACACGGCTATTCCTGAATTTGCCGTACTCGGACATCCCAATGAAGGCAAATCCGCAGTGGTATCCACCCTGACCGAAGACGACCAGGTGCGGGTCAGCCCGGTGCCCGGGGAAACCACAGTGTGCCGGACCTATACCGTGAAAATCGACGGAAAAGAGATCATCCGGTTTGTAGACACTCCGGGGTTCCAGGTGCCGCGGCAGACCCTGGCCTGGTTCACTGCTTATCGCGGAGAACCCCACCAAATTTTGAATCAATTCATCGCAACCCATGAATCCGATCCGTTTTATGCCGACGAGGTGGAGCTGTTCCGCCCGGTGGCTCGCGGGGCGGGGATTATTTACGTGGTGAACGGGTCCAGGCCTGTCAGGGCAGACGATCTGGCGGAAATGGAGATCCTGCGGCTCACCGGCCGACCCCGCATGGCGGTGATCAATTCCAAACAGTCGGATACTGACTATACAATGGGCTGGCGCAGCGAGTTTGCAAAACATTTTAACAGCATTCGAATTTTCAACGCCAATACCGCCCATTTCCACGACCGCATCAAGATACTGGAAAGCCTCAAATCCATCGACCAGGACTGGGAACCAGTTCTGGGCCGGGTGATCCAGGCGTTTCAGGCTGAATGGGAAAAACGCAACCGTCTGGCCAGCGCCTATATCACCCATGCCATTGAAAAAAGCATCCGGTTTTCCGTGATCCAAGGTCTAAATGTCCATGATGACCCGGTCCTGGCGAAGGAAAAAGCAGCCGGAACCTATCGGGAACAGGTTCAGGCCATTGAAAAATCGATGTTCCATCATATCCGCTCCCTGTTCAGGCACCGGGTGTATGAGGTGTCACTGCCCGAGTATTCCGTGCTCCAGCATGATCTGTTCTCCAAAAAAACCTGGGAACTCCTGGGATTGACCAAAACACAGCTGGCCGCTGCCGGGGCTGTTCTGGGGGGGACCATGGGCGCGGTGGCGGATACGGCGGCCCATGGCCTGACCTTTGGCATGTTCACGGCCATCGGCGGGCTTCTGGGTGCGGGATCCGCCCTTCTGGGTGGCCGGCGGGTGGCAGACAAAAGCCCGGCCGGCATCCGGCTGGGCGGGGACCAGATCCAGGTGGGTCCCAATGAAAATCTCCAGTTTCTCTATGTACTGCTGGACCGAGCCCTGATTTATTACGCCCATATCATCAATCGGCCCCATGGCCGGCGGGGGAAAAAAATATCACGGATATCAGTGATGGCACGGTGCAGAAGAGGGGGCTTACCACGACACTGACCCCGGCCCGGCGCCAGGTCTGCGCCAGGTATTTCAAAGCGGTCAAAGGCAGGAAACGCATCAAGGACAAAAAAGCGGCGCTGGCGTTTGCCGCACTGGTTCAGTCCCTGCTCGAAGAAATTTCACACAAAACCGACTGAAAGGAGGGGATCCCCCCATGTTGTCCCATCTGTTCCGCCCGATTCAAATCGGGAACCTCACGGTGAAAAACCGGTTGATGATGTCTGCCATGAGTATCAATTTCGGGGTGGACAGCCACTGCCATGTGACCGACCCGCTCATCGCCTATTTTGTGGAACGGGCAAAAGGCGGGGCCGGCATGATGCTGGTGGGAGGTGGCAGCGTCCATCCCGGAGGCCAGGAATTGCCAGACCTGCCTCAGATGTACGAGGACGGCTGCATTCCGGCGCTGAAACGGATGGTGAATCAGGTCAAACCCCATGGGGCACGGTTCGGGGTCCAGCTCATGCACGGAGGACGTCAGTCCTACCTGCCGGAAAAGGTGGCCCCGTCCGCCATTCCGGCCCCGGCCGTGGTCAAAGGTGAAGTGCGCGCCCTGACTGTGACAGAAATCCGGGATCTGGTGGCCTGCTTCGGGGATGCGGCAACGCGATGCAGAGAAGCAGGGTTTGATTTTGTGGAGATCCACGGGGCCCACGGATACCTGATCAACCAGTTCATGTCGCCTAACGCCAATGTGCGCATTGATGAATACGGCGGCAGCTTTGAAAACCGGACCCGGTTCATGTTCGAGATCCTGGCCGACATTCAGGCCAAAGCGGGCAGCGATTTTCCCGTAGGCATCCGTATCAACGGCAATGATTACATGGCCAACGGGTGGGAACTGACCGACGCACTGACCCTGGCCCCGCTGCTGGAAGCTGCCGGTGCTGCCTACCTGCATGTATCTGCGGGCGTTTACGGCTCCACTGAGCTGACCATCCCCTCCATGTACACCCCCCAGGGATGTTTCGTTCACCTGGCCGAGGCGGTCAAGCAGGTGGTGGATATCCCGGTAATCACGGTGGGCCGTATCAAGGATCCGCTTCATGCCGAGCAGATCATTGCCGATGGCCGGGCCGACATCGTGGCCCTGGGCCGCTCGTTTCTGGCGGATCCCCGATATCCGGAAAAAGCCCGGACCGGCAGGATGGACGAAATCCGGCCCTGTGTGGGGTGCTGCCTCGGATGCATTCATGCGGTGCTTGCCAAGGAGCCGGGCGGATGCGTGGTCAACCCGGATGTGGGCCGGGAATATCTGATCAAGGCCGAAGAATCGGTCCGGTCCCTGCCCTTGTCCCCGGTTCGGGTTCTGGTGGCCGGGGCCGGTCCGGCCGGACTGGCCGCGGCCCGGGAATTCGCCCTGGCCGGCCATGAGGTGCTCATCTGTGAACATGGGGAAGGCCCCGGCGGGCTGCTGAGCCTGGCTGCCAAGGCCCCTGGCAGAAGCGAATTGGGAGATATCCTGCTTTTTTTTGGCCGGGAGCTGAAACGGCTGAATATCCCGGTCCGTTTCCAAACCCCGCTGACAAAAAACTTGCTGACAGAAGTGGCACCGGACCATGTGGTGCTGGCTACGGGCTCGATGCCTCAGATGCCGGTGATCAAGGGGTTGTTCACCACGCCATGACCCTGGTTACCGGGGTGGATGTGATGGCGGGCACGGAAACGGCCGGACAAAAGGTGATTGTCCTGGGCGGGGGCATGGCCGGCCTGATAGTTGCGGATTTTCTGGCGGACCAGGAAAAGGTGGTGACGGTGCTGAACCGGAAAAAAAGCTTTGCCGAAGAAATGTCTTCCAATGACCGGTACTATCTGCGGGAAAATCTGAAAAAAAGGAAGTCACCCTGTTCAAGCAGGTGGCCATCCAGGCCGTTACTTCAGATGGGGTAATGTTTACTTCCAGCGGGAAAAAGCATATTTTGTCTGGTTTCGATACCGTGGTAATCACGGAAAAATACGAGCCGGTGCGGGAGATGAAATTCCTGGAAAAAAATCATCTGCCCGGTTTCATCTCATCGGTGACGCCAAATCCCCCCGGCATTTGATGTACTGCATTGCCGAGGCCCGGGAACTGGCCGCATCCCTTTAAGAATGATGGGGAAATCTTTGCCTGCCGGAAGGATCATGTCCCGGATGCCTTTTATTACCCCCTTTGCAGCCGGGGCATCGGGTCGTTTGTTACAAATACAGGATCAGGCTGATGACCATCAGGCAGAATTTGAATCCCATGGAGGTTCTTTTCTTTTTGTCGGGATGGCACATTTTTCAATATCTGCCTTCGGTATCGGGCAAATCTTATGCTAATATCGGAACCATTCGGTGGATATGATACTAATCATTATGTATTCATAGACATAATTTCAAGCAATTAAGCCATTTATTAAAATTTTGAATATATGATGGCGGCTTAGTGTTACAACAATCCAATAAATATCAAAAAATTTGGCCCTGTATACGGCAAGATCCGCACACAGGGCCGTGTTAAATCAGTCCGAAGGAAGCGTTTTGAATCCGATAAAAAGAATGGCCAGGCTGATGGCGATACCCAGTAAAAAGGAGGGGGTGAATCCATACGCCCCAGGCGTCTGTAACTTGATCCCGCCCTGGAGTTCCCGTTCCGCCCTGTATGACGCTTCGATCTCCGTATAGAAATATGCACCGGAGTCGATGTCCCTGGCTTTGATGGTTTCCACGATCTGGTTGAATACCGGAATGTGTTTCTCCCCCCAGGGGCCGACCACTGCGGCAAACCCCCAAAGGAGAACAAAGGTCACCCCGATGATGAACCAGCCTTTTTTGCGGGAATGTGTTTCTTCAGGTTGCATACGGTATTCCTTCCTGATTGTCATGATGAATGAGCCATTAAATGGTGGCCGTGAGTTTCGGGAATATCAGGTAGAACACGATATACGCCATAGCCAGGGTCAGACACAGATTGAAACTTTGACCAAACACATACAATATCAGAGGCTTTCCGCCGGAAAAATGTTCCTTGAGTTCCCTGAAATTGGTGGCCAGACCGATGCTGACAAAAGACAGGGTAAAAACCAACCCCGGAACAGGTCGCTCATACCTTTGATGGCGCCCTGGTCGATCATGGTGCTGCCCAGCCCGCTGATCTGCCCGTTAAATGAGCTGTAAATCCAGGAAAAAATCACAGATGCAGCCATGAACCCCAGAACGAATTTGGGAAACCGGTACCAAATTTCCATCAGTCCCACCTTGTTGCCGGTTTCTTCAGCTTCCACTTTGGTGGTGAAATAGACAGCCACACAAAATGCCATCACACCGATGAGCACGTTTTGAATCATTTTGATGGTGGCGGCCACGTTCAGGGCTTTTTCTCCTAAAAACGCACCTGCTGCCGCCACGGCACCTGTGGCGTCGATGGTGCCGCCCATCCAGGCGCCGCCCAAAATTTCCACCTTGTCCGCCGGGAAAAATGCATGGATCACCGCCGGCATTACTATCATCATGATGGAGGTGAATACCAGAGACAGGCCCACTGCCAGGGTGAGCTCCTCTTTTTTGGCCTTGCATGCGGATGCCGTGGCAATGGCAGCCGACACCCCGCATACGGACATGTCCGAACAGATGGTGGCGTTCAGGCGTTTGGAAGGAATTTTGATGATTTTCTGTCCGACCCAGTAGGTCACCAGCCAAACGATGGGGGTCACGACCCAAGCCACAAAAATACCGGCAGTTCCGATGGTGATAATCTTTTCAAACAGTATTTTGGCCCCCAGCAGTACCAGACCGGTCTTGATATAAAATTCGGTCTGAACGGCCGGCATCGCCCATTTGGGGGTACCCACGGTATTGGAAATGAGCATGCCGAAAAAGATGGCCCAGGCCGCATAACCGATTCCGTAATGTTTCATGGTGGCCTGGCTGGCCGCCAGATGGGTCAGAACGCTGATACCAAAAATGAAAGTAAAGGCGATCATGAAGTCTTTGAACGAATTGCCCATAATTTTCATGCCCACCCCAAAGAACACGGCAAAACTGAATCCCAGAAACATGAGCCAGCCCACGCGGTTATAGGGTTTGGCTGCATCCATCTTGGATTTGGCTTTGCTGGTTTTCAGATGGGCATTCCGCCAGTCCTGAATGGCTTTTTTGGCTTTTGCATTCAGGGCCGCACTCTGAAATTTTTGGGCTTCGGCCATTTTTTCCGCTGCAATGGCGGCGACCAAGGCCTGTTCCGACGCGGCTTTGGCCGCATCATACTTTACTTTGGCAATGGTTTTTTTGGCATCTGCTTTTTCCTGTGACATGTAAAATGCCTCCACCGGATTGGCTGCCCAGCCTTTGGTTTTGGAGGAAAAGGTTTTCAACCATTTTCCGGCCGGTGTGCTGGTGGCTTTTATCTTGGATTTGGCATCGGACATCTGATACCAGGCCACCGTCTTGAATACATCCGTCCGAAATGCTTCCTGGCTGTACTTTGCTTCCACCTCCTGAAGTTTGGCCTTCAGATTTCCAGCATGGGGAAAATAGACCAGCATTCCGGCGATGAGAATGAAAAATCCCAGCCATATGGCCCACCAATCCTCTTTTTTCCACATTTCCGACCATTCCCATTTGCCGACATCTTGAACAATTTCTGACTTATTCGCCATTTGATTTCCTCCCTGTCAACAGTGATTGATTTTTTCCATGCAAACCCACTGATTCCCTTTGCCCCGCTGTGAACAGCAAAAGGTGTGCCTCAATAGACGAAAATTAGGATACCCTTTGAATACAATCAGTTGAATTTTTTTTTTAGAGTATCGTCTAAACATTGGGCGTAAAACTGAAAACTGAAGATTACACCCCTGATTCCTTGAAGAAGCAGCCTGAGCAGCTTGCAATTTTGTGCGGTATTCTTTATTTTTATTAAGATTGAACAAAACTGGAGAAGTCTATGTCGTCCCGGACCTTTAATTTGAGATTAAAATTCATCACCGGCCTGGTGGTGGCCATCCTGGCTCTGGGGGTATGTATCAGCCTGATCATGTATTTTCATATCAATTCCATCATGGAGTCGGAAATTTCCCAGCGGTCTCAGCTGCTTTTGTCCCAATCGGACGCGATTCAAGATTATGTCAAAACCCAGTTACGGCCGGAAATGTTCGCTACGCTTCCGGAAGGTCGGTTTGTTCTCAAAGCCATGTCCTCTTCCTATATCTCCAGAGAAGTAATGGCCCGGCTCAACCTAAAGGATGCTTCCCAGTACCACTATCGGCGTGTAGCCAATAATGCCAGAAACCCGGATTCCGAGCCAAATGCCTTTGAATCCGGACTGATTCGGTTTTTCCAAGGAAATCCAGATGTCCGGGTCTGGGAAGACAACTCCATGGTGAAGGAAAACCGGTATCGTCTGGTGGCCCGCCCGGTGACATTCACAGAATCCTGCATGAACTGTCACGGTGAGCCGGAAAACGCGCCCCGGGAACTGGTGGATATTTATGGAGACAAAAACGGTTTCCACCACACGGTCAACGAAGTGGGGGGTGTGGTGGTGGCCGGATTTCCCGTGGCCATGATTAAGGGCCCGGCCAAAGAGTTGACCCTGCAGTATCTGACGCTTTACCTGCTGGGTATTTTCTTTTTTGTGGGCCTGATCAGCCTGTTTTTCGACCGGCTGGTCATGAAAAATCTCCGGGATCTGTCCGGAATATTCAAGACCCGCTTTTCCGGAGAAATCGAACAGGGAATTATCCAGAGGCTGGAACAGAAAGATGAGATAGAAGGCCTGATCGAAGGAGTGGATGAGCTGGCGGTATGTTTGTCCCGAGCTCATCAAAAACTGGAAAATCATACGGTGAATCTGGAAAAAATGGTGGACGACCGCACCCGGGAACTGGATATTAAGGCAAAAAACACTTGGGGGATGTGCGGTTGTTTGTGAATCTGCTCACCGGTTTCGGCGGGGCTTTGACCATCCCGCAGCTGCTGGCAGCCCTGCTGGAAAGCGTAGGCATCCGCTATCAGGCCCAGGAAGTGGTATATTACTGCCTGGTGGCATCGGAAAACCATTATGCTTGGAAATCGGAGACACAGAAGCTGAAACTTCCTTCCGAAGCCCGGAACCTGATATGGAAGAACGACATCCTGTTTCAGGAGCGCAAATTGTTCATTCCAGTGAAATCCCCGGAAAGCCACTGGGGGATATTGTGCCTGATCTGGGAAAAGGATCCGCACCCAGAGGATCTAGATGCGGAGGTCCTGCTGGCTTTGGGGCAGCAGGTGGCGGTACTCATCGAAAACATCCATGTGTTTTCCGGCATCAGATACCAGCACGACATGCTTCAATCCGTGTTTGAAGGCATCAGCGATCCTTTGCTGCTCATCGACGAAGAGTGTCATATTATCATCTCCAACCGGGCCGGTCATGAAATTCTGGGATCTGGAAAAAAAGAAGAACAGGAAGCGGCGCTGCGGACATTTTTATGCACCGATGTGTCCGACAGCCCTGAATGCAGCCTTTTGATCCATGTGGCCCGCACCGGTCAGCCCGTGAGTGAAGAGATCCAGACCCTTGATGACCGGTATTATGACATTGATCTATATCCGCTGCCCCGCCGGAACCAGGCTCGGCTGCAGATTGTGGTTTATGCCAGAAATATCACTCAGGAAAAGCTGATGGCGGAACGAATGCATCAGGCCGAACGCCTGGGTGCCATCGGCAAACTGGCCGCCGGTGTAGCCCATGAGATCAATAATCCACTGGGCGTAATTCAGTGTTATACGGATCTGGTGAAGGACGCGGTAACAGATCGGGAAATTCTATCGGATATCGAGATTATTTCGAAGCATACCAAAGCGGCCCAGAAAGTAGTTCAGGATCTGCTGGCCTTGTCACGGCCCAAAAAAACCATTGCAGGCACCTGTGACTTGAATCAGGTGATCACCCGGGCCCTGGATCTATTCAAGGCCCAGGCAATGGCCAGAAACATTCATGTACATACGCATCTGACCGAGAACATCCCCCAGGTAAAATGTGACGGGGCTGTCCTGGAGCAGATCCTGACCAATCTCTGGCTTAATGCCGTGGATGCGCTTCAGGAAAGCGGGGATACCATTACCATTGAAACCTATGCAGCAGAAAAACATCAGGTGGTGTTGCGGTTTTCAGATAACGGACCGGGAATTTCGGATATTATCCGGGATCGAATTTTCGACCCGTTTTATACCACCAAAGCGGTGGGAAAAGGAACCGGGCTGGGACTTTCCATCGTGTATGGATTTGTTTCCGAACTCAACGGCCGGATTGTGGTCGATACCGGGGAACAGACCCGGTTTGATATTTTCCTTCCGGTTATAGCATCGGATCTGGATGTTTCAGACCCTTTTAACAGGACATCTTCATGAATACGTTCAGCATTGCAGTGGTGGACGATGACGCCGATTTTTTACAGGGCATCATCCGGCATCTGAAAAAACAGTTTCACACGGTCAACATTTTGGGATTCACCTCCGGTGAGGACGCCCTGGACGTATTCAAGAACCGGGAAATCGGCGTACTTCTGTCGGACCTGCGCATGCCGGGCATGTCCGGCCATGATCTCCTGACAAAGGCCCTGGACCTGAACCCGTATGTATGTGTGATCATGATCACCGGGTTCGCCACTGTGGAAAACGCGGTCCAGTCTCTGAAAACCGGTGCCTGGGATTTCATTACCAAGCCGGTGGAGCGCCAGGCCCTGTTTCATACCGTGGAGCGGGCCATCCAGCACTATGCCTTGGCCCGGGAAAACCAGCGCCTCAAGTTTCTGGTATCCGGTTTGACTCCGGAAAAGCGGCAATGGGAAAGCAGGACCATGAATCAGATCCAGGAAAAAATCAAGGCCATGGCGGTCACAGATTATACCGTTCTCATCACGGGGGAATCCGGCAGCGGCAAGGAGTTTGTGGCCAGAGAAATCCACCGCCTGTCTAAGCGCAGCGCGTTTCCCTGCCATGCCCTCAACTGCCCGGCCATTCCGGAGCCTCTGCTGGAAAGTGAACTGTTCGGCCATGTCAGGGGTGCGTTCACCGGGGCGGAACGGAACCGGGACGGATTTTTTATGGCGGCAGACAAAGGAACTCTGATTCTGGATGAAATCGGGGATATCAGCCTGCCCATTCAGGCCAAACTGCTCAAGTTTCTTCAGGACAAGGAAGTCAAACCGGTGGGATCCAGTCAGTCCAAAACTGCAGATGTACGGATCATCGCCTTGACCAATCAGAATCTGGGTGCCGCAATTCAGGACAAAATCTTTCGAGAAGACCTGTTCTACCGGCTGAACGTGCTGTCGATCCAGGTGCCGTCCCTGAGGGAACGGCGGGAAGATATCCCGGGGCTGGTCCGACGATTCATGATTCAAACCTGCGAAGAGATGAACATGGCACCGATGGAGATCGATCCCGCCGCCATGGCCTGGCTGGTGCGCCAGCCCTGGCCCGGAAATGTCCGGGAACTGCTGAACATGATCCGGCGCCTGGTGGTATTTTCCAACGGCGGACCCATTAATACTGCATTGATCCGCCTGGTGGATCCCCCGGGACGGGGAGTTGATGAGTCCTGTGCCTCTGACAAACCAGTCCCGTATAAAACCGCTAAAAAACACGCCCTGGATATTTTTTCCCGCACCTATCTGACCCGCCTGTTTGAACACACCCGAGGAAACATTTCGGAAACAGCCCGCATCAGCGGCCTGGAAAGGGCGTCCATTCAAAAGATCATCAGACGTCTGAACATCGATATCTCCCGGTTCAGATCATAAGCATGATTAATCTTGACCCGTCGTCAAATTTGCCTTACTTTTTTAATTTTTTCTTGAATAAAACAGTGCCTGATAGGGGACATCAGTCATGTATGCCAACATAAGACCGTTCATTGCACTATATACCTCAGTGACCCTGCTGATGATGGGACAGGGGCTGCTGAACACGTTTCTGGGGTTCCGGCTTTCTCTGGAAGGCGTATCCACCCAGGTGACCGGCCTGGTGTTGAGTGCCTATTTCGTCGGGCTGGTGGCCGGCACCATTGTGGGCCGCAAGATCATACGAAGCGTGGGGCATATCCGGGCCTTTGCCGCGTTCACCGCAGTCACCACCGCCGTGGTGATGATCCATGGATTTTACACTTCTCCGCTAATGTGGGCCGGGTTGCGGTTTATTGCGGGCATATCCAACATGGGACTGTTCATGGTCATCGAAAGCTGGCTCAATGAATGCGCCGAACCCCGGTTCCGTGGCCGCATTTTTTCCATCTATATGATCGTCACCTACATGGGCAGCACCGTGGGACAGCAACTGCTGAACACAGGCGATGTCCACAGCCAGACCCTGTTCCTGGTGGCAGGGATGTTTGTGGCTTTGAGCACCGTCCCGGTGGCCATGACCCATTCCATCCATCCCAAGCTGCCGAAGATCGAACAGGCGGCCATAAAAACCATTTTGAAAAAAGCACCCATCGGCATGCTGGGCTGTTTCGGTTCCGGACTTCTTCACAGCGCCTTTTACACCATGGGACCGGTGTTTGCCCACCAGATTCATTTAAGCGTGCCCCAGATTTCCTGGTTCATGAGTCTAACGGTGATGGGCGGACTGCTGCTCCAGTGGCCGGTGGGGCTGGTGTCGGACCGGCTCGACCGTTCTCTGGTGCTGCCGGGCCTGGGTATCATTCTGGCAGGCGTCTCCCTGGCCATCCTAATGACTTCCGGGTACTCTCTGGGCATTCTGCTGGGTACCACAACGATTTTTGGCGGGATCATCTTCTCCATCTATCCGGTGGCTGTGGCCCGGGCCCATGACATCTTCGAAGCTCAGGATGTGGTCAAGGTCAGTTCGGTGCTACTGCTTTGTTACGGCATCGGCGCCATGTTCGGCCCCACCCTGGCCGCTTCGGTCATGGCACGGACTGGCACACCCTATGGATTGTACTTTTTCATGATCGCCGTCAGCAGCCTGTATGCAGTGGTTACCCTGCTGCTCCGGCGCATGGAATCCGTACGCATCGTTCCGGTGGAAGAGCAGGTGGATTTCATGATCATGGAAACCACCTCGGATGTGGCCATGCATCTGGATCCCCGAATGGATATTTCCAAGGAAAATCCGGCCATTTCAGTTCCTTCCGCAGAATAGCCCCCGGGTCATGACAGGCCCGGTGCCTGAAACGTTTTGCGTTAAGATATGAAGTGTTTGGCGGAGATGTGGCTGCCGGTACTATCATCATTTTGGGCACTCTCAGGCCATGCGGGTTATTCCAAGGAATCCCCGGCTTCGATGGGCGGCCTATGGGGCAGACCCAGAACCATGACCCGGAGGCGCTGGATCCCGAATACTTTGGCCTGCTCTTTTTCATCCAGTGTCATGGCAATGTCCACGCGCTCACTGAACCGTGGGTGCATCCGGTCCACCACCACATATTCTCCAAGAGTTTCGATTTGCAGCCGTGTCCCTAAAGGAACAAAATTGGCGGCGCAGCGACGATATCCCAGGGCCAGGGTCTCACATAAATTTTCCCCGGACGCACTGATACACGGGTCATCATTGCACTGCGTCGAATCACCTGCATTGTATGCGGTCACCTCCCGCAGTTGTATCTGCAAAGCCATAGCCATCATAAATGGAGTGTATTCCCTGAATCGGAAAACCGGACCTGGACGGATAACCGGATACTGCCGCTCGATATCATGGAAAAATCGGCTCCGGGGAAAGGGAGATGGCGGTTTTTTTCAATCATGGCCACTGAAAAAAGCAGCAGACAGCACACCAGCCCCATGGTTTTGATCCCGGTTCCGGCGGTAAACCTGAGGGGTTTCATGCGGTGCACTCCTTGTTCTTATCCGGTTATGGGGTTTGAAAAAATGCCTGCCGGTCCGGAACATGCAGCGTTTTTTCCGTGGATACATACTCCATAAAAGCCTGGGTATCGATAAACCCGGTATCATGGCCCGCCAGACTCTCAAAGACAGTATATCCGTCACCGCCGCCGGCAAGAAAACTGTTGACCGCTACCCGGTATCTGGTATGGATATTCAGGGAGTGCCAGGCCCCTGCCCGGTCCATCACTTTGCAGCCGGATATCCGGTTTCCCCTGCCGGCATCC